>ERZ808266.74-NODE-74-length-42482-cov-3.917270_pt1 | contig 42482 bp, 30 predicted proteins | sample MGYA00521278_ERZ808266 | MGnify/ENA primary metagenome ERZ808266 (study PRJEB31516, sample SAMN03275591) | gut metagenome | biome: mammalia-associated habitat; material: feces | host: Papio cynocephalus | place: Kenya | collected 2012-08-02 ... | reverse complement strand
ACGACATCGACCGCATCCGCGAGCACAGCGAGATGGACGATTCGTTCAAGGCCGTGGCCACCAAGATCGACAAGGCCTTCGAGAAATTCGGCGTCGAGAAGTTCGGCGAAAAAGGCGAGGACTTCGACCCGACCAAGCATGACGCGATTCTGCACAAGCCGGATCCGAACGCCGAGAAGGAAACCGTCGACACCGTGGTGGAAGCCGGCTACCGCATCGGTGACCGCGTGATCCGCGCGGCTCGCGTGGTCGTGGCCTCTCCGCAGAGCTGAGCGACTGAACGCGGAACGAAGCGAAGACCGAATTCCGCGGTTCCCGCCACGTGAGCTTCCACGTGAAGCCCGCGTGGCCATATCCGGGCCCCTCTGAAACGAGGGGCCTTCGACTATCCATACTATCCAACACATTGAAGAGACTTTACGAAAGACTCTGCAGACTTCATGAAGACCTCACGAAAGGAGGCACATCATGGCTGAGAATGAATGGCTGAGCAAGGATTTCTACAAGGTCCTCGGTGTCTCCAAAGACGCCACCGAAGCCGAAATCACCAAAGCGTACCGCAAGCTGGCGCGCAAATACCATCCCGACCTGAACAAGACCAAGGAGGCCGAGGAGAAGTTCAAGGACATCTCCGAAGCGTACGACGTGCTGAGCAACAAGGAGAACCGTCAGAAGTACGACGCGATTCGACAGTTCGGCATGGGCGGGGCGCGTTTCGCCGGCGGTTCCGGCCAAGGCGGCTTCGACGCGGGCGCGTTCTCCGACATCTTCGGTTCGATGTTCGGTGGCGGCGCTGGCATGGGCGGCAACGGATCGCGCATCCGCTTCCAGACCAGCGGCGGCGGCAATCCGAACTTCGATGACATCTTCTCGATGTTCGGCGGCGGTGCCGGGGGCCCAGGCGCTGGCGGACGCCAGTACGAGAGGCAGAGCGCCGGATACGAGCAGCCGCGTCCGGAAGACGGCGAGGACCGGAATTCCAAGATTCGCTTGACCTTCCGCCAGGCGGTCAAGGGAGCCACCGTCTCGCTGTCCGCGGGCGGCAAGAAGTTCAAGACGCACATCCCGGCCGGAGTGCATGACGGGCAGAAGATCCGTCTCGCCGGCAAAGGCAAGCCGGGCAGCAATGGCGGCAAGAACGGCGATTTGTATCTGCACATCACCGTCGCCGAAGACCCGAAATTCACGTTGCGTGGCCGCGACATCGTCATGGATCTGCCGATCACCGTCAGCCAGGCCGTGAACGGCGCAAAGGTGACCGCAACGGACATCGACGGCAACGAAATCGTCTTCAAAGTGCCGGCCGGCTCGTCCAGCGGCACGGAAGTGCGCATTTCAGGCAAGGGCGTGGTCAATCCGCACGAGGACGGCGATTTGGTCGGCCGTGTGCAGATCCGCATTCCGGAACGCCCCAACCTCGTCGCCAAACATGCGGCTAAGGAATTCGACAAGGCTTGCGGCGACTTCGCCGGCGAGCTCGCACGGGAGCGCTGACCGTCATGGCACGCTCATCGCGGACCTCCCACGCTTCGCAGGCGCGCGCTGCACGGCAGGTCAAGCGGCTGTATGAAATGTGCGCCATGGCGATCGTGGCCGGCCGTGCCGACTTGGACGGCGCCGATGAAGTCGGCTTCGACATCGAATTGCCGGTATTCTCGGTCGGCGCCGCCGGCGAGCTTGCCAACGTGCATCCGCAGACGTTGCGCCAGTACGATCGGCTTGGCTTGGTCGTGCCGCAACGTACGGAAGGCGGCGCCCGCCGTTATTCGCTGCGCGACATCTCCCGTCTCGCGCAGGCCCAGCAGCTTAGCCAGGAGGATGGCATCAACCTGGCCGGAATCACGCGCATCCTCGAGCTTGAGGAGGAGAACCGCGAGCTTCACCGGCAGGTGGAGCGGCTCCGCAAGCCGGCCGGTTCCAGCGTGTTCGCGGCGGACGCGGACGGCGGAATCGTGGAGATAGAGCGGTCCCGTCGCGCGCGTATGTGGCGCAGGCAGATTCGGACCCACGTGCGCCAGCTTCCGTCTCGCGAGTCGGCGCAATCCGCGGACGCGTCCGTGCGTGCGGGGGAGGGAAGCGGCTCGGATTCCACTTCCGTGGTGATTTGGGGCGTTGACTGACCCCCTATTATGTCGGTCCGAGGCTGATTTGACGCCGGTCCGAATCCGTTTCGAAAACATTGTGCTCCTGTAATCGATGATTAGTTTTCTGAAAAACTGAAAATCGATTGCAAAAATGGTTGGGAATAGCTCTTTTGTGCAAAAAGCCGTCCGCTGTTATATAGTTGTGGATAGTGAGCATTGTCGACTGCAATTATGTCGTAGTTGTAGTAAATAATGTTGCATATCCGCATTGTGGACTGTATTTCTTCCGGCCTGTATCGGGGCTTTGATGGAATATGGCTACCTCGTCTCGTGGAGAAGCGGGAGAGGTGTGCGGTGGATACAGAAAGGTTAGGAGCGTACAGTGCCAAGAGTTGCGTTCACCGCGAAGACCCGTAAATATCTCGGGTCTCTGGATGCCGTCGAATCGGTCACCCAGTATCGTATTTGCTACTCCAAGGAATTCCGTGACGATTGCATGCGCAGGTATGCCGAAGGTGGTTCGCCTGCAGCGATTTTCCGTGAGGCCGGCTTGGACCCGAAGATCATCGGCTACAAGCGTGTCGAGCGTTGCATCGCCCGCTGGAAGGCCGAGAAGGCTGAGGAAGCTGCAAAGGCCGCGGAAGCCGAGCAGCAGCAGGATAACTAGGAATAAGTTTTGGACGATTCCCGCAGTGTGACGTGTACCGCCGCCTAAAGGGGGTTGGTTGCGGTGTATATCGCGGATGCGGCGCTGTCCCAAGCTTGAATTGGTTATGAACGTCTGGATGAGCATTCATCCAGACGTTTTTTTGTGTTGAGCGGCTTGTGTTGCGGCGGTCTGTTCCGTGAGGGGCGCGCGACGGCACGGGACGGGCTTCGGCTGGTGCCCCGCCGTGGCCTGCGTCCGCCTTCAGCCGGCTTGCGGGCGTTTCCGTCGTGCCGCTCTGGTCGTGCCGCTCTGCTGGAATGGTCGCAGCTGATGGTTTGTCCGGCCAGCCGTTGAGACAGCCGTTGAAACATCTGACGAGGCATTGTTACACAAGAAGCGCAAGGAGACCGCTATGAACGAGCCGAACGCCCGGAACGCACAGACTTCACCGGAACCGATGCTCAAAGCCGTGTTCTGGGACATGGACGGAACGCTGATCGATTCCGAGCCGTATTGGCACGAGGGTGAGATGAGAATCGCCGCGGAAAACGGCGGATATTGGGATGAGGAGCTCGCATGGCAGGGTTCCGGCACGCCGGTGCCGGACGTGGCGCGCCGCATGGTCGAGCATGGCTGCAAACTGTCGATCGAGGAAATCGGCAAAGGCATGATCGGCTACGTGGCGCGGAAGGAATTCGAGCGCATCCCGTGGATTCCCGGCGTCGAGGACGTGCTGCTGTCGCTGAAGGAAGCCGGCATTCCGTCCATGCTCGTCACCACATCGCCCCGCCACTTGGCGGAGAACCTGATTGCCCAGGCGCCGGCCGGCACGTTCGCCGGCTACGTGTGCGGCGACGACGACGTCGAGAAGAAGCCGTCTCCCGCACCGTATCTTGCCGCCGGAAGCAAGCTCGGCATCGCGCCGGAGGACATGCGTTACTGCATCGCGATCGAGGATTCCATGTCCGGCCTGCGCTCCGCCGTCGCGTCCGGCGCGACCACGCTCGGCCAGACCGGTTTCATGCGCATCGACAATTCCGACGGACCGCAATTCGCCTCGATCAACGGCTACGACGGCATCACCGCCGCCGCGCTCGACGCTTACGTGCGCCGTCGCAACGTGGCCTGATTCTGCCCTGATTCTGCGATGGCGGTGTGGGAATCGTCGAAAATTGCGGAAAACGGAATCGCAAAGAATTGAAAAAGCGAAGAAATGAGAAGACAAAAGAAAAAGCCCGCTGCGGTGGAATGAATGCAGCGGGCTTAGTGGAGCTGACGGTAGTCGAAACCGCGACCTCTTCGATGCGAACGAAGCGCTCTACCAACTGAGCTACAGCCCCGTGGATGTCACCCTGCTCTGCAAGGCAACTCTCAGAATACTAGTACGGAGTGCGGAAAAACGCAATTCCGCACTCCGCGTGTTGCGGTCAGCCGACGGTCAACCGGCAATCAACATGCAATTACCCGGCAACCGTCCGGCAATCATCCGACGGCCACCTTGCGATCGCCGGGAAACGATCACTTGGCTTCCGTGCTTTCCGCAGGCTTCTTCTTGCCGAACTTGGCCTTGAGCAGGCCGACGATCGTCGGAATCAGCGACAGCACCAGAATCGCGATGATCACCAATTCGAAGTGCTTCTGCACCGCCGGAATGCCGCCGAAGAAATAGCCGAGCAGCGTGAACAGCGTGGACCAGCACAGGCCGCCAAGCACGGAGAACGGCGTGAAACGGCTCCAACGCATGCCGGAGATGCCGGAGATGAACGGCATGAACGTGCGGATGAACGGGAAGAAACGGCCCAGGAACACGGCCAGCGGACCCCACTTCTCAATCATCTTCTCGGTCTTTTCGATGCGTTCCGGAGTCATGGCCTTGACCTTGCCGGATTCGATGATGCGGCGGCCGAAGAAGTGGCCGATCCAGTAATTGCACTGGTCGCCGATGATCGGGGCGCACCAGACCACCGGCAGCAGGGCGAACAGCGGCAACGCGGACACGCCGGTCTTCGCGTCGGGGGCGGCGAAGAAGCCGGCCGCGAACAGCAGGGAATCGCCCGGCAGGAACGGGAAGAAGACCACACCGGTCTCGATGAAGACGATGAGGAAGATGAAGCCGAGGGTCGGGGCTACGCCCATCGCGATCCAGCTGGCGATCGCGGTACGGGGGTCCTTGATGAGGTTGACGAAGAAATTGATGATATTCATGGATCTCTCTGTGTGATTTTGCGCGCGGACGCGCGGTTCTGCTTATATGGCTCGTTTTCCATCGTTCGCGATTGGTTCGCCACGTAAACCAATCACAGATTACCAACGGGTCTGCGCAGACGACGGGGTGACGCGGCTACGGGTGGCAAATCTGCACAAATCGTCAATCTTCCGTCAGATCGGGAGGATCGCAGGGTGGCTTGCCGGGCGATTGCGGATGGCTTGCAAGACGACTTGCGCACTGCTTGCGTACGGTCTGCGTACGGTTGCGAATGGCTTATACGCGGCTGTGGCCGAACAGCTAGCCGAGCCGTCGGCTGCGGCCGCTAGTTGATCAAGGCGGTGCCGGTCGTCTGCAGCCGCATGAGCAGCTCGTTGGCCGTCATCGCCGTGCTGAGCAGGTCGCCCTCGGCCAGCGTGCCGCCGATCGAATGCACGAATTCGGCCTGGTCCGGCAATGCCACGCCATCGAAAACCAGCTTGAAGCCGTCGGCATCCGTCAGCTTCACCAGATTGCTCATCAGACGCGCCGCCGTCGGATTCTTGTATTCGCCGACCACACGGCCGTCGATATGCGCGAAGGTGATCGGCAGCCGCGAGAACGTGTCCACTTCCGAATACGACGAACCGGTGTGTGTCAGGCCGATGCTTACGTTGTCCATCGCCGCCAGATCGCGGATCGCGTTCTCGAAACCGTCGTACGGGCTGTGCACGGCATGCGATCCCATCTGCAGGCAGAAATGCAAGTGCGGGTAGCGCGCGCACAGTTCCTTGATGTGGTCCGTGAAGCCGGAACGGTTGGTCTCGCCGCCGTTCAGGCACAATCCCACGGTGGCGAGCTGCGGCGCGATCTCGCGGAAGCGCTCCATATCCTCCGCGCAGATGTCGAGCGCGGCCCGCGTGAGCTTCGCGCTGATGTCCAGCTTGCGGGCCTCGTCCAGAACGAAATGCGGGTTGAAGGTGTGCCCGTGTTCGTCATGCACGCGTATCACGGTGCTGAGCGAATCGATGGAACGGGTGTCGAGATTGAAGATCGGCCGGTACAGCACGGTGATATTGCCGGATTCGATGGCCTTGCGCAACGTTTTGGAGATATCGCCGGTGCCGGTTTCGATGACCTCGTCCATGCTGATCTCCGCGGCCACATGGGCGCGCGCGTCGGACAGCAGCGACGTGTATCCGGTGATCTCGTTGGAGAACGACATGCTGGCCGACGTGGACAGGGACACCTCGCCCATGGCGGTGATCATCGGCTCGCCCGCCGCTTCGCGCATGGTCATGGCCAGCTGCTCGATGTCCTCATGCGACGGTTCGTCGGTGACGATCAACGCGAATTCGTCGCCATTGACACGGTAGAGCGCCGATTGCGGCGGACGTACGTTCTGAAGACGATCGGCCACGCAGCGCAGGGCCGCATTGCCGATTTTGCGGCCATACTGCGTGTTGAGCTCTCGCAGATGCTCGACCTCCAGATAGATGATGGCCACGTGGTTGTGCACGTTCTCCGTCTGCAGGCTTTCCAAATGCGTGAGGAACGCCTGATACGTCAACGCTCCGGTCAGCGCGTCGGTCTCCGATTCCGTGCGCAGCGTCGACACTTCGTTGTTGACGCGCAACGCTTCGGTGAGCAGCTCGCCGGCCGTCTGCAGCACCTCCATATCGATCGGCAGGAACGGTCGATTCCATGGTCCGCGTTCGAAGGCGATGTAGAAATGCTGCGAACCATTGTCGATACGTTGCGAATACCGGTACGCACGCCGTGGCCGGTCCAGATCGCGACTATCGCTGATGAAGCAGCGAAGCCGCTTCTGCGCGCGGTTGATGCGCCGCGCCACCGTCTGCTCCGGATGCACGTTCGGCAACGGCAGCGCGTCGGTGACCAACGCCAGACTGGTCAACGCCGTACGGGAACGCGTCAAACGCGACAGGATGTCGAAGGCCAGCAGAACGAGCGAGTAGAGGCAAATGGCCAGCAGGAACATCGACAGTGTGGAGGCGGGGTCGTCGGCCGTATGGGTGAAACGGATGAGCTCCGGCACCCAGATAATCGTCAGCAGGTCGGCGATGGTCGAACCGAGGATGCGCGAGAGCGAGTATTCGCGTATCGCCTTGCGTAACGGCAGGCCGGCGGACAGGAAGATGATGAGGTCGCACGCCAGGCGGATGCACGGTGCGGCGACCATCATGATCGCGAATGGAATGAACCAATGCCTGACCGAATACGGGCTGAACCACGTGTATTGCGTATGCGGGTTGACGATCAGGGACAGCATGCGCGGATCGTCCTGGAACAATGGTCTGATCAGCAGCAGCAATGCCAGTTCCGAGCATGCGTGCAACATGCCGACGAGCACGCTGCGCGCCTTGATGCAGGCCTCCACCGTGATGATGATGACCAGCAGGGCCAGCAGGTCGCTGTAATAGCCGGTGATGAGCAGGGCTACGAAGATCAGTGGCAGCGCGGTGTGCTCGGCGGCTAGCGGAATCGGATTGCGTCGCTTGCTGTACACGAGGCAGACGGCGATGCCGACAAGCCACACGATGACGGTCGCCGGATCCTTCGTGATCGCGAGGACGCTCTCACGCATATAGGCGACGACGGTGAGCGCCAGCGCCACGGCGCAGATGATGCCGAGGGTGAGTCTGAGTCGCTTGACGTTCCAATTGGCAGGCAGGTCCAGACGATTCGGGTCGGCCTTGCCTGCGGAGGTATCCGTCTTCTTGCAGTGCACGCCCCGGGCGCCGAAATGCAGTGCTGTCATGATGTGTCCTTCCGCTCTCGCTTCCCGCTTGTGTTCCTTGCTTGGCCCGTCCACTACAGCACTGGTCCGATGATGCGCCATTGCGCGTCCACGCCGTTCTCGGCGCTGTCGGGCTGCTCGTTCTCGCTGGGGCCGAGGGCCTCGTAGATGTTGCCGTTCCAGATCACCTTGTCGCCGCGCCTGTATTGCGTGCCGGCGCTCCAGGTCGGGTAGCTCTGGGTGCTGGACTTCGAGGAATCCATCTTGGAGATGTCGAAGTCGACGATGGAGCCGGGTGTTCCGGTCAATCCGGATCCGAGCATGGTGGCGTATTCGCCGTCGGTCTGTTTGGCGCCGCTGCAGAACGTTTTGATGGTATTGGTGTTCGTATAGTTTTCACCGCATTGCTTGTCTCGATTCAGCGACCACATACTGAGGCGTCCGAGGCTGGTCTCCAGAGCGAACGAATTGATGTGCTGCGCGTCGTCAAGCGTGAAGAACTCGTTTTTGGTGTCGTTCTGGCCGATAAGCACGGTGGCTCCCATCAATTCCCAGATCTGATGGTCGCTGAACAGCTTGCCACGTTGGTACAGCATCGTCTTGTATTGCGCGTGCGCCGCGTTCAACGATTCCTTGATCAGCGACGACTGGTCCTCCGTGGTGGACGGCACGTCGAAATCCATCGTCATCAGATTCACGGAAGCCAGCGAAACGCCGGAATCGAAAAAGGCGGAGATCGTCTCCATGCCGGGCTTAGTCATGCCATGGCGGTCCGCGGGAATCGTCAATCCCACGGCAAGGTCCTTGTTCTGCTCCTTCGCGTGCTCGACCAGCTTCGCCACCGCCTGCGCCCGCCGTGTGGCGGCATCGCTGTAGCCGTCGAGATTCGACGCTTCTATGTCGAAATCGATGGACGTGACGTGGTACCGGTCGATGACCTGCTGGTACGCCTTGGCCAACGCGTCCACGTCGGCGCAGGTGCTGGCCAGCTCCTTGCCTGACTGCCCGCCGAAGCTGACGGTGATCGTGCGGCCGGTCTTGTAGACCTGCGCCACACGGCTGTCGAGGTCGAGATCATGGGCCGCCGAATCGAGCGAATAGTAGCCGCCCCAAGACGGCTTGCATCCGTCGCCGGTGATGAACGACAGAATCTCGTTCTGGTAGACGGTGCCGACATTCGATTCGAACTCGTATTGCGGCGTGGCCGTCACGTCCACGTAGCCGCCGAACCAAGGCGCCGGCATCTTCTTCGCCGCGGTGCGCGTGAACGTCAGCCACAGCCATGTGCCGCCGACGATCAACGTGACGCACAACAACGCCACGAACAGACGGAAGAACGAGAATCGCTTCCCGGGAAACAGCGGTTCCATCGATTCCTCCTTTCTTGGGGGTGTGAAACCGTGCGTATGGCGGCTTCCTCGCTGCAAGCCCGTTGCCGTGTTGCTGCAATCCTCATGAAACGAACACGGCAATATTTGCAGTCTGCAACATTGTGCGATACGTTGCAGAAAATTTGCAGTACAGTTACTCAGTGTAATACTGGACGACCATAATCGACGGGGTAGTCGTGGTTGCGTGACCACCTCTTGGGAATATTCCAGAGCGATATAAGGGGGTAAGCGTGGTCGAGGGGCATGAGGAGCGCGATGTCCGCCGCCACCAGTGGGGCGCGGAGACCACCACACAGCCGCTGGCCATCATGCACGAGAAGCCGAAACCGTCGCGTATCGTGCTTGGCTACGTGGCGATCGTCTTCACCGTGATTGCGTGGCTGGTCTACATGATCACCATGATCCTGACCTTGTTCGTCTACAACGACCACGTCACCCTACGTTTCGTGATCGAAGGTGTGCTGTACCTGGGCATCGTTACCACGCTGATCTTCAGCGCGATGGTTTATCTGGTGACGCGCCAAGGCGCGTTGCACCGCTTCCTGCAGCACGAGCGGGTGCCACGGGCGATGCTGGACGAGCATTTCTCGCACGACTACGACAAAGGCATCACTGTGCTGATCCCCTCATATGTGGAACAGCCGAAGGTGGTGGAGAAGACGATTTGGTCGGCCGCACTGCAGGAATTCCCCGATGAGGCGGTGGTGCTGCTCATCGATGATCCGCCGCATCCGAAAACCGACGAAAACCGTGCGATTCTGCAGGCGTGCCGCGGACTCGTCCCGAAGATCATGCGCGAACTGTCCGAACCGTCGCATCGCTTCGAACAGACGTGGCAACGCGTGCGGACCGAGCTGGCAGGCCAGACGTACGTGCGGCGCAGCGTCGTCACCCAATGCGCGGAGGACTACCGGTACGCAGCCGCCTGGCTCGAACGCAAGGCCGACGCGTGGGTCATCGAGGATCATACCGACGATTTCTTCCGCGACCAGGTGCTGCTTGCTTTGGCGCGCGACCTGCGATTGACGGAGCAGGCGCTCAACGAGGCGACCATGCTGCAGCAGCAGATCAAGCCGGAACGCATCGTGCAACTGTACAACCGGCTGGTCTGGATCTTCACCGTCAAAGGATGGTCGTTCGAACGCAAGCAGTACGCGTCGACGTCCACCGAAGGCAACAAGGCCATGAACCTCAATTCCTTCATCGGTCTGATGGGGCACCGCATCAAACGCGAGGAGACCTCCGACGGCGTGTTCCTGCGTGACGCGCGCGAGGGGGAGTCGCCGGACTTCGTCATGCGCGATTCCGAATACGTGTTGACGCTCGACGCCGACTCCATGCTGCTACGCGACTACTGCCTGCGGCTCGTATACCAGCTTGAACAGCCCGGCAACGAGCGGGTGGCCGTCATCCAGACGCCGTACTCGTCCTACCGAGGGGCGCCGACGCGCATCGAGCGCATCGCCGCGGCCACCACCGACATCCAGCACGTGCTCCACCAAGGCATGACGTATTACGACGCGACCTTCTGGGTGGGGGCGAACGCCGTGATCCGCAAGGCCGCGCTGGACGACATCTGCGTGGTGTCCACGGAAGGGCCGCGCACCATCCGCACCTACATCCAGGACCGCACGGTTATCGAGGACACCGAATCGAGTGTGGATCTGGGCTACTACGGATGGCATCTGGTGAACTATCCCGAACGGCTGAGCTACAGTTCGACCCCGCCGGATTTCGGCTCGCTGGTCGTGCAGCGGCGGCGTTGGGCGAACGGCGGCCTGCTCATCATCAGCAAATTCTTCCGCATCGTCAAAGCCAGGCGTGCGCAGGGCAATCCGGTGAAACTGGGGGAGTGGTGCCTGCGCGTGAACTATATGGCGTCAATCGCATGGTCGAGCTTCGGCCTCATGTTCCTGCTCGCCTATCCGTTCGACCAGCGGCTGCTGAGCCCATGGGTGGTGGCCGCATCGCTGCCGTACTTCCTGACCATGTCCTCCGACCTGAAACGCAACGGATACAAGCGGTCGGACATCCTGCGCATCTACGGATTCAACATCGTGCTGCTGACGGTGAATCTGGCAGGCACGCTGAAATCGATCCAGCAGGGCATGACCAACACGAAGATCCCGTTCGCCCGCACGCCGAAGGTCAATGACCGCACCGCCTCGCCGCCGCTGTATGTGGCGATGCCGTGGGCCATCATCATCTTCTCCTCGCTGGTGTTCTACGCGGACACGCTGTCCGGCAACTGGGGCAACGCTATCTTCGCCGGATTCAACGCGATCGTGACGACGTGGGCGCTGCTGGCGTACATCGGCTTCTGGCATTCGCTAGAGGATATGTTCGTCGGCTGGCTGCGCTGGTTCTTCGTGCCGGCCGACACGCCTCATCTGTGGGAGCGGATCACCGCGTGGTGGGCGAACCGCCGTGCGGCGCATGACCGGGCGAACGGCGTCCGCGCCGGAACCTTGCCCGACCGGCACGAATCCTGGCGCGACACCCTCTACTACGGCGACCGCCATATGGTGCATGAGTCCCGTCCGGTCTGACCGTACGGCTCCGGGCTTCGGCAACCCTCGTCGGCCGTGCGGTGCGATACTGGGAGATATGGAAAGCACAAGCGAACATATTGTTGAGAACGCGCAGCCGGTCCTGCCCGCCAAAGATGCCGACTCCGCCGCACGGCTCGCAAAGGCCACGGAACGCGCCGAATTCGGACTTGACGGACTGGTGTCGGACGTCGACATCCCACGCGGGACGGTCGTGCTCGCGGCCACGCCGATAGGCAACACAGCCGACGCCTCCGCCCGACTGATCGCGCTGATGGAAGGGGCCGACATCGTCGCGGCCGAGGACACGCGACGCCTGCACGCGCTCGCCAATCGCCTCGGAATCCGCGTGCCCGGCCGTGTGGTGGCCTACCACGACCATAACGAACGCGACAAGGCCGACGGCCTGCTCGACCAAGTGGAACAGGGCGCGACCGTGCTCGTCGTATCCGACGCGGGCATGCCCACCATCAACGATCCGGGACTGGCCATCGTCCGCCGGGCCATCGATCGTGGGCTGCCGGTCACTTGCGCCCCTGGCCCGTCCGCGGTGCTTGACGCGCTGTGCCTGTCCGGTCTGCCGACCGACCGCTTCTGCTACGAAGGATTCCTGCCGCGCAAGCACAGCGAACGTGTGCAGCATCTGCGCGCGCTCAAATCGGAGCGCCGTACCATCGTCTTCTACGAAACCCTGCACCGCATCGACGAGTCCATGGCGGACCTGCTCGACGTGCTCGGCCCGAATCGCAGGATGGCGCTGTGCCGCGAACTGACCAAGGATTACGAGCAGATTCGCCGCGGAACCATCCCGGAAATCCGCCAAAGCGTCACCGATGATCCGCCGCGCGGCGAAATGGTGCTGGTCATCGCTGGCGCTTCCGAGGAGGAGGCCGACGCGGCCGCTCCGGCGACGCTGTCCATCGAGGATCTGGCGGTGTTGGCCGTTGACCGCGCGCAGGAGGATAATCTGCGCATCAAGGACGCGATCTCCCGGGTTGTCGCCGAACATCCGCTGTCCGACGGCTCGCTTGCCAACCGCAAGCAGGTCTACAACGCAGTGCTCGCGATGAAAGGCTAGTTTCCGCGCGATTCGCGCTCGTCCAACGCTTCCAGCGATTCCAGCAGTATCCGTAGCGCCTCGGGCACGCCCGACCCGCCGACCTGCGCCAGATATTCCAGCATCGCCGGCGTCGCCGAAGGATTGGCGACCAGCCATTTGCGCAGTTCCGGCGCGTGCTCTGCGATATGCCATAGCACGTCTTGCGCGGTGTCGGCGCTGCACGCCACCAGTGGCGTCAGCTCGATCGGTGGCGCAGGTGGCTCGACCAGCGCCTTCGGACGTGGCGCCGGCTGGTATTTCGGCGGTGAACGTCGTGCCGCGTGCCGCCCCTTCCTTGCTTTGCGTGCCTTGTGTGCTTTGCGTGCCTTCCGTCTTCCGCGCGTGCTTTCCGGCGAATGGCGTGCCCGCTGCGGAATCGTCATAGCTTTCCTTCGATCGTCCGGAAAAAATTGCGTGCCCAAGGCGCGTTGCGGATGTGCGTGGCCTCGCGCATGATCTGCAGGCAGTCTTCGGGACGGAACCGGAATTCCTGCATGAGCATGCAGACGAGTTCCATGGCCGACGGCAACGTCTCCGGAGTGCAGTTCATGGCTAGGTCGCAGGCGGTGCGCGGCGGTGTGGTGACGGTGATCGGGCCGACGGCGATGACATGGCTGTCGGGTGCCTTGCGATTGAACACGCTGATCTTCCGGCCGTATCGCAACGCGCGGCAGTGCGCCTTCGCGATGATGTCGATGGTTTCAGGGAACAGCCCGCCCAACCATACCCAGGCCGCGGTGCCCGCGCATGCCACGGATCGGCTTGGCAGCAACGTCGCGATGATACTGGCACGGCCGTACAGCGTGCGCGAATCGTGGTACGTGTAGGCGTTCTCGTTGTCCAGTTTGCATAGCGCGCCCATGGAATGCAGGGCATTCAGACAAAGTGGTCCGGGCAGGTCGGCGCCGCCCAGTAAGGGTGGTGATGAGTTCATGTCGGTACCGTAACGGATTCCGACCCGCCGTTCCACCGCCTCGGCTGAAATTGTGGAAATGTGGATAAGTATTGTTGCATGCTGCAACAATGTGGATAGCCGTCGGGAAAGCCGCTGCCGACGTCGGCCGCGTCGGCCGCCGCCCGTATTCCGTATGCCCGTACATCTGCGCAGCCGCCCGGCCGGGGTGCGTCCGGACGGCCCTTCCGTCTATCGGAATGCGCCGAAAACGTGGGATATGGCGCTTTGTATAATCGGTCACCATGAGTCATATTTTGGTGAATGTTGCATGGCCGTACGCGAACGGCCCGCGTCACATCGGCCACGTCGCCGGTTTCGGCGTTCCATCCGACGTGTACGCACGATACGAACGCATGAAGGGCAATGACGTGCTGATGGTCTCGGGTACCGACGAGCACGGCACCCCGATCCTGGTGGAGGCGGACAAGGAGGGCGTGAGCGCCCAGGAGCTCGCCAACCGCTACAACCGCGTGATCGCCAAGGATCTGTGCGATCTGGGTCTGAGCTACGACCTGTTCACCCGCACCACCACCGGCAACCACGAGAAGGTCGTGCAGGAACTGTTCAAGCAGTGCCTGGAGAACGGCTACATCTACAAGGGCACCCAGAAGGTCGCCATCTCACCGTCCACCGGCCGCACCCTGCCGGACCGTTACATCGAAGGCACCTGCCCGATCTGCGGTGCCGACGGCGCCCGCGGCGACCAGTGCGACGCCTGCGGCAACGAGCTCGACCCGGACGAGCTGCTCAACCCGGTGTCCAAGATCAACGGCGAGACCCCGCGCTTCGAGGAGACCGAGCATTTCTTCCTCGACCTTCCGGCGCTCGCCGAAGCCAACCTCGCATGGCTGAAGACCCGTGAGGGCTGGCGCACCAACGTCATCAACTTCTCCATCGGCCTGTTCAAGGAAGTCAAGCCGCGCGCCATCACGCGCGACATCGACTGGGGCATCCCGGTGCCGGTCAAGGGCTGGATCGACAACCCGAACAAGAAGCTGTACGTGTGGTTCGACGCCGTGATTGGCTATCTGTCCGCATCCATCGAATGGGCCCGCCGCAAGGGCGACCCGGAGGCATGGCGCGCCTGGTGGAACGACCCGTCCACCCCGGGCTACTACTTCATGGGCAAGGACAACATCACGTTTCACTCCCAGATCTGGCCTTCCGAGATGCTGGCCTACAACGGCCAGGGCTCCAAGGGCGGCGAGACCGGCAAGCTCGGCCCTCTGAACATGCCGGAGCAGGTCGTGGCCAGCGAGTTCATGACCATGGAAGGCAAGAAGTTCTCGTCCTCCCGCGGCATCGTCATCTACGTGAAGGACATCCTGTCGCGCTACCCGGTGGACGCCGTGCGCTACTACATCTCCGTGGCCGGTCCGGAAAGCTCCGACTCCGACTTCACGTGGGCCGAGTTCGTGCGCCACAACAACGAGGAGCTCGCCTCCTCCTGGGGCAACCTGGTCAACCGCGTGGCCAACCTCATTAACAAGAACTTCGGCGAGATCCCGGCGTTCGACGAGGCGTCCGCCACCGGCGAGGACCGTGCTCTGCTGGCCGAAACCAAGGCCGCGTTCGACACCGTCGGCGGTCTCATCGAGAACCATCGCCAGAAGAACGCGCTGTCCGAAGCGATGCGCGTGGTCGGCGACATCAACAAGTACATCTCCGCCACCGAACCGTGGAAGATCAAGGATAATCCGGCCCGTCTCGGCACCGTGCTGCACACCGCCGCACAGGCCGTGTCCGACGCCAACCACCTGCTGGCCCCGTTCCTGCCGCATTCCGCGCAGAAGGTGTGGGAGGCCCTTGGCGGCACCGGCGTGTTCTCGCCGCTGCCCCACATCGAAGAGGTCGAGGACCTCGACAAGCCGGGCTTCACCTACCCGATCATCACCGGCGACTACGAGCTCGGCAAGACCGTGCATCCGTGGGCTTCCGAGCCGATCGTGGTCGGCACTCCGGTGCCGAAGCCGCATCCGATCTTCGCGAAGATCCCGCCGGAGGCCGTCGAGGAGGAGCTCGCCCGCTTCGACGCCGAGCTGAAGGCCCGCAAGGAGGCCGAAGCCGCACGTCTCGCCGCCGAAAAGGCGAAGCTGGAAGGCTGATCCGAGCCGTTCTGGCCATTCATTTGGGTCATTTACCCACGCGAAGGCACCTGTCCGTATCATCGGGCGGGCGCCTTCGCCGTATTCTCCTTCTTCTTTGTGGCGCGACGGATGGTTCATGTCGGGCCGGTCGGCCGCGGAATTCCTGACATGCGGCGCGCCGCCGTTTACAATGGAACGGCGAGAGCATGCAAGGCTGCAGGAAGGGACGCTCCATGCTGGATATCAAACGCGTATTGAAGGCCGCTCCGACGAAAATGCGATCCCGGGAGCCGCTACGGCAGCTATGGACGCCGTGGGGCGAACGGATCGAATGCGAATGGCTGTCCGCGCGCGCCGGCAACAAGGCGTTCACCCCGGCCGAAGAAGGTGAGCGCAAGCTGGCCGAAGGCCGCACGCCGATTCTCGACGAGCATCCGAGACCAGACATGGTGCGCGGCAACCACACCATGCTCAACGGCCTGTGGGATTACGCGATCGTGTCCATCCCGGAAGACGAGAACGCTTCGAAACGGCGCAAAACCGCGGCGATGCTCACCCGCGACGAAGCGGTGCGGGCGGTGAGGGAGGCCGCCATCCCGCAAACCTTCGACGGCAAGATCCTCGTGCCGTTCTCGCCGGAATCCGTGCTTTCCGGAGTGCATCAGACCATCTATCCGGACAATCTCATGTGGTACCGCACCATCGTGCATCCCGTCACGCTCGGTGACGAGGAGGCGGTCCGACAGATTGGCGACGCGAATCGCCTGATCCTGCATTTCGAGGCGGTCGACTATATCTGCGCCTGCTACATCAACGGCCAGCTCGCCGGCACGCATGTCGGCGGCTATCTGCCGTTCGACGTCGACATCTCCGCGTTCATCGATTCCGACGACGCGTTCGAAATCGCATTATGCGTGTACGACCCCAACGATTCCGGCACGCAGCCGCGCGGCAAGCAGAAAATCGAACGCGAAGGCATCTGGTACACCGCGCAAAGCGGCATCTGGCAGAGCGTCTGGATGGAGATCGTGCCGGACGCCTATCTGCGCACGCTCACGTTGAAGGGTGCCGCCGACGGCAAACTGTTCATCCGAGCGGAAATCGGCGGCGACAAGCCGAATGCGAAGCTGCGCATCGTCGTGACCGATTCCACGGACGGCACGGTGGTGGCGGATGAAACGCTGCCTGCCGGAACCCGCAAACTCCGTACGGAAATCCGGACGTCGGCGGAGCATCTGTGGTCGCCGTCCGACCCGTATCTGTACGACGTGACCGCGACGCTGCTGGCGGGCCCGGCCGTGAAGCCGACCGTGAAATCGGCTGTGAAACCATCCGTGAAACAACCTTCGGAACCGACGCGGACCCCACCGGACGCCGACGAAACCCTTGTGAAACCGCCGTTCGCGGACGTCGTGAAATCCTACTGCGCCTTCCGGTCCGTCGAAGTGAAGCCCGACTTGAAAGGCGTCGCCCGCTTCCATCTCAATGGCAGCCCGCTATTCGTCAAAGGCGTGCTCGACCAGGGCTACTGGCCCGACGGGCTGATGACCGCGCCTGACGACGAGGCGCTGATCCGCGACATCGAAGCCATGAAAAAGGCCGGCTTCAACATGCTGCGCAAGCACATCAAGATCGAGTCGTCGCGCTGGTACTACCATTGCGACCGGCTCGGCATGCTCGTATGGCAGGACGCGGTGTCCGGCGGCGGCGTGGATGGCGAATACAACGCGTGGGCCACGAATCGCAAGCCGACGCTGATCCGCTCCACCTGGAACAAGTTCCGCGACGACACGGCCGAGCATTTCGCTGCGCTCGGTGCGGACGATCCGATCTACCGGCGCGACTGGTCACGCATGTGCGACGCGATGGTGCACATGCTCGGAGGGCACCCCTCGATCGTGACGTGGACGCTGTTCAACGAAGGATGGGGCCAATTCGACGCATGCGACGCGGCCGAACGCATCCATGCCCTCGACCCGACGCGGCCGATCGACGCGACCAGCGGCTGGTACGACCAGCGTTGCGGCGATTTCCACAGCGTGCACAACTACTTCCGTCCGCTGGAGATCTATCCGGACAAGGCGCCGTTGCGCGGATACGTGGCGGAATTCGAAAAGCGGCACCGCCGCAACCGCAGGGCCGCGAATTGCACGGTGCTGCCGGTGGCCCGGCATGGTGCGCGCGCATTCGTGATTTCGGAATTCGGCGGATTGGCGCAACTCGTACCGGAGCATGCGGAGGTTTCCCGCGCCTACGGTTACGGCGAATACGATTCGATCGACGATTGGCGTGCCGCGGTGCGTTCCGCGCTCGCCTCCGCGGCGGCGTTGGAGGTCCGCGGGCTGGCGGGATACGTGTACACGCAGGTTTCCGACGTGGAGGAGGAGCTCAACGGGCTGCTCACATACGACCGGCGGGTCAACAAATTCGTCGGATAAGGAGCGGATGCGTGGTTTTCGTGCCGTCGTGACATTTCCGTCACGTGATTTTCAGGGAATTGACAGGAACACGCATCATTCCTCCAAGGGTTGGGCGGTTATATAGAACATGTCAACGGTTACGGCTGTTGGCGAGGTTCCATCCGGAATCCCATAACTGAACCCTTCTTCTCTCTTCTCTCTCAGCCGGCGGCCTTCTCTCCGCCGGCTTTCTTTTTTCGTGGACGATTTGCCTTATGGACAGTTTGCTTCATGGATGGTCCGGCCCGTTTCCGGATTCTCCATTGCAGGTCCTCTATTGTTGAAATATTGCCGGTAAACGTTTTCTTAAAATCGGAGTGTCGTATGCTGTCATAACCTACACTGAAATGAAATACACGCAGCATGCAAGCGCGGCAGGGTTGCTACTCAATACGAGGCAAGACCTGGAATGACGTCACTATACGTCGTTCCAGGTCTTTTTGTTTGCTGCGGCTGCTGCATCTCATATCGATGAGGATCGATGGGAATGGAAGGTGGAATCATGACTGCGGTGCAGACGTCCAATCCGGTGTACGACGCCGAGGATGCGGTGGAAGCCGGCATCCATGAGGTCGGCGCGACGATCGACGCCGTCGAACAGGAAGTGGGGAGCGGCATCTCCACACGCTTCCCGCTCAACAGCGCGTTCATCTTCACGTTCGGTGCGCTGGGAGGCATGCTGTTCGGTTTTGATACCGGCATCATCTCCGGGGCCTCGCCGTTGATCGAATCCGATTTCGGCCTGTCCGTGGCCCAGACCGGCTTCATCACGTCATCCGTGCTGATCGGTTCCTGTGCGGGCGCCCTGTCCATCGGCGCGCTGTCCGACCGTTTCGGACGCAAGAGGCTGCTGATTTTGGCGGCGATCCTGTTCCTGCTCGGCTCGGGCATGTGCGCGAGCTCCACGGGATTCCTGATGATGATCGTGGCCCGCATCATCCTTGGCCTTGCCGTCGGCGCGGCCTCCTCGCTGACCCCGGCGTATCTCGCCGAACTCGCGCCGAAGGAACGCCGCGGCTCGCTGTCCACGCTGTTCCAGCTGATGATCACCTTCGGCATCCTGCTGGCGTACGCCTCCAATCTCGGCTTCCTCGGCCACAACATCGCCGGCATCCGCGACTGGCGGTGGATGCTGGGATCGGCGCTCGTACCGGCGGCCCTGCTGCTTGTCGGCGGCCTGCTGCTGCCGGAATCGCCCCGATACCTGGTGAGCCGCGGCAAGGAGCGCGAGGCATTCAAGGTACTCACCCTCATCCGCAAGGACATCGACCAGGCCCAAGTGCAGCTTGAGCTCGACGACATCAAGGCCGTCGCCGCGCAGAACACCAAGGGCGGTGTCCGCGAACTGTTCCGCATCGCCCGTCCGGCGCTTGTCGCCGCAATCGGCATCATGCTGTTCCAGCAGCTCGTCGGCATCAATTCCGTGATCTATTTTCTGCCGCAGGTGTTCATCAAGGGCTTCGGATTCCCCGAAAACGACGCCATCTGGGTGTCTGTCGGCATCGGCCTGGTCAATTTCTTGGCCACCATCGCCGCCACTTTCATCATGGACAGGTTCCCTCGCAAGAAGCTGCTGATCCTCGGATCGGTGACGATGACCATCGCCCTCGCGGTGCTGGCCGTGCTCAACTTCACCGGCGATGTGGCCACGCTGGCCGTGCCGACCATGGTGCTGATCGCCTGCTACATCCTCGGCTTCGCGCTGTCGTGGGGTCCGATCGCATGGGTGCTCATCGGCGAGATCTTCCCGCTGAGCGTGCGCGGTATCGGCAGCTCCTTCGGCTCCGCGGCCAACTGGCTGGGCAACTTCGTGGTCTCCCAGTTCTTCCTCATGCTGCTGGCCCTGTTCGGCAACAACGTCGGCGGCCCGTTTGCCATTTTCGGCGTGTTCTCCGCGCTGTCCATTCCATTCGTCATGCATTTCGTGCCCGAAACCAAGGGCAAGTCACTCGAACAGATCGAGGAGGAAATGGTCCGCCGCTGACACGGCGTTGGTGGTATCCGCGATATTCGCGGCATGGGATGGGGTGGATGCTCTGAGACGCATCCACCCCATTCGCGTTGTTCAGCAGCGGTCGTACGAGAACGCGCGCAGACGGTCGAGGCATTCCCGGCTCTCGTCGAGCCATGGCATGCCGATCATATATACGTGGCCCAGCGTCTCATGACGACGCGGGTGCGGGTCGAACAGTTCGAAATCGGCGCCCTGACGGGCCAAAGCGGCGGCCAACGCCAGATTGTCCGCCTCGAGGAAATCATCACCACAGGTGGCGATGAACAGCGGCGGCAGATCCACGTTGAACGCCAGTCCCTCCGCGGTGAGGAACTTCGGATCCGCGGCCTCGAGCCCGTCGAAGAAGCCGACGCCCAGCATCTGCTCCAATCCGATGCGCCGGTTCGGATCATACCCGACCGTCAGCCTGCGTCCCATGGTCTCCAGCGACGCCGAGCTGTACGCCCCGCACATCGGCGCCGCGCCCGAAAAGCCGATGCCGGACGGCTCGTCGATGCCGAACGCGGCCGCGGCCTCCGCGTTGTTCTCGATCGCCAGCGTCAGCAACGTCAACGCGCCGCCCGCGGAATCGCCGGTCAAAAACACCGCGTGCGGATCGACCGGATAATCGGCCAGATGCGCCTTGATCCAACGCAACGCGGCCTGCACGTCCGCAAGCTGGCCACGCAGATCGGTCTGCGGCGCCGGACGGTAGCTCAGCGAGAACACCGCGAAACCCTTCTCCGCTAGATGCACGTTGAAATTACGGTTCAATTCCTTGTATCCGTAAGTGAAACCGCCGCCGTGGATGTCGATGTACACCGGCAGCGTGCGCCCGCCGCGCAGCACCGCGTCATGCGGCAGATACAGGTCGAGCAGATGCCCCCTGCATTCGCCGGCCGCCTTGTCGTAGCCGCCGTCCGGCAGATATGCGAGGTCGTTGATCTCGTCGATGCCTTCCGGCGTATGCCACAATTCGGAACGAGGCGTATCGGCGGCGATCGACCCGAACCGCATGCCCAACATGCCCGGCAGCAGCTCCTCCGGCACTCCTTCGAGATCGCCGGTGGTTTCCGTCCACCGCTCTGCGTTCCTCAGCATGTCCTCCGTAAGCCCGTGTTCCTTGGCGAACTTCGCACGGATGCTCTCCAGGTCCGTCATCCTTGCCGTCCTTTCCTTGACGCTTGTCTCCGCCCTGCATCGGCGGTCCGATTCCATTATCGTGTGGTGCCTCGATTCCGGCGAACCGGCTTCCGGCGTGCGTTTCAACACTTGCTCGAAGCGGTGATATGTAACGGTATATATGTTGATTTTACTATGATTGCGACACGCCGAACGTGCACCTGTTGCATCAGCGTACGGTTCGTTTAGAATAAGTCGAGTTTGCGAATCCGAACAGGGGTTTCGGCCGGCGGCGGCATGCCGGTGACGGGACGCTCGACACACGACGGACGTGAATCGTGGCGGCCGCGAATGGCCGCAGGCACCACAACCCAACAACAACCCAATCAAAGCCCAAGCAAACAATCCGAAGGAACGCTACGTATGTACGTCGATCCGAAACGTAACCAGCAGGCGGGCAACCTCAAATGGATTCTGCCGTACTGCAAACCCGATCTGCCGCGTGTGGCCGGCGCGGTCGTGCTGTTCTGCGTGAACAACACCATGGCCCTCATCATCCCGCTATTGTCCGGACTGATCGTGGACCGCGTCATCACTCAAGGCCATGTGGACGAACTGACCCGACTGTGCGTCATGATGATCGTCTTCACCGTCGTGCGCGTGGCCTCGCGCTACGGCTACCAGATGTGGATGGAACGCTTCGGACAGAACTCCGTGTTCCGCCTGGTGAGCGACGAGTACGAAAAGCTGCACGAACTCGACTTCACCTACTTCAACCACACCCGTACCGGCGACATCATGAGCCGCATGACCTCCGACACGGACGCCATCCGCCACGCGCTGAGCTGGGTCAGCTACCAGGTGCTCGACTGCGTGGTCATGTTCATCGGCGCGCTCGCCATGATGTTCTCAATCGACTGGCGGCTCGCGCTCGCGCTCGCCTGCGTCACGCCGCCGCTGTTCATCCTGACACGAGGACTGTCGAAGCATGCGAAGCCGCTATTCTTCGCCATCCGTAATTCCCTGGCGGAAATGAACTCGATGGTCGAGGAGAACATCGAAGGCAACCGCGTGGTCAAGGCGTTCGTCCGTGAGCCATACGAGACCAAGAAGTTCGACGAACGCAACGACGACTACATGCAACGCAACATGGACCAGGCCTACAACAGCCGCAAATACATGCCATGGCTTGACGGCCTCGGCTTCTCCCTGCAGCTCATCACCCTGGGCCTCGGCGGCTTCCTGGTCATCACGGGGCACATGACCCTCGGCAATCTGGTCGCGTTCAACTCCTACCTGTGGATGCTCGACGGACCCGTGCGCCAATCCGGCTGGCTGATCAACGACTGGCAGCGCTTCAACGCGTCCTGCATCAAGATCCGCAAGCTGCTCACCTCGCAGTCGCGCATCCAGGAGAAGCCGGGCGCCGAGGAAAGCGTCAAGCAGGCGGTCGCCATCATCAGCCAGGTCAACGGCGGAAACGACGGCGGCCATGAGTCCGACGGCGTCACCACGCCATCCGCAAACTGCCCCGCGCGCATCGCGGGCGACGTCGAATTCCAGCACGTCAGCTTCGCCTTCCCCGACGATCCGGAAACTCCGATCCTCAAAGACATCGACTTCCATATCCCCGCAGGCTCGAAGCTCGGCATCCTCGGCGAAACGGGCGCCGGCAAATCCACGCTCGTCAATCTGATCTCGCGATTCTACGACCCGACCGCGGGCCGCGTGCTCATCGACGGCATCGACGCTCGCGACTGGCCGCTCGCCACCCTGCGCTCGCAGGTGTGCATCGTCGCGCAGGACACGTTCCTGTTCTCCGACACCATCGGCGGCAACATCGGCTTCGGCGCCGGCGAGCAACGCGAATACGACGAGAAGTACATCCGCCGTATGGCCACCATCGCCGGAGCGGACGGCTTCATCCGCAGCATGCCGGAAGGCTACGATACCGTCGTCGGCGAACGCGGCGTCGGCCTGTCGGGCGGGCAGAAGCAGCGACTGAGCCTGGCCCGCGCGCTCGCCGACAATCCGTCGATCCTCATCATGGACGATACGACCAGCGCCGTCGACATGGAGACGGAGGCGGAGATCCAACAGCATCTGCGCGAATTGGACGAAAAGAAGACGATCGTGACGATCGCGCATCGCATCTCGTCGATCAAGGATTCCGACCTGATACTCGTGCTCGAGCATGGCCGCGTGGTCGAACGCGGCACCCATGACGACCTGGTGGCCGCGCATGGACGGTATTGGGAGATCTACCACAAGCAGCTGGGTCTCGAGGCCGGTCGCGCGCAGGGCTTTGACGAGTAGGAAGGAGGACCATCATGGCACAACGCAATACATTCCGCGAGGATGAGGAGCTCGAGGAGCAGATCAACCTGCATGACATCCTCCGCATCGGCGTCTATCTCAAACCGTATATGGCCCGCGTGGTCCGCATCCTCGCGGTCGTGGTGATGATGAGCTGCATTTCGGTCGTGGTGCCGTATCTGACGAAGGCCATGATCGACAGCGCGATTCCGGCGAAGAACCTCACGTTGCTGGGCGAATTGACCGCCCTGCTCGCGGTGCTGATCGTGGTCTTCGAGTTGGGACTGCGCTACCGTACCGTGGAGATCACGCGCGTCGGCCAGCTCATGCTCAAGGACATGCGCCGCGACATCTTCACGCATATCCAGACGTTGCCGTTCAGCTACTTCGATTCGCGTCCGCACGGCAAGATCCTCATCCGCGTGGTCAATTATGTGAACACGCTGTCGGACACGCTGAGCTCCGGTCTGATCAACGTGATCTCCGACGTGTTCACCTTCCTCATCACGCTGGTGGTGATGTTCGTCATCGACTGGCGGCTTGCGCTGTTCAGCCTCGCGCTGTTCCCGTTCCTCATCGCATGGGTGCTGGTGCTGCAGCATTTCCAGCGCCGCGCCTACCAGGTGCTGTCCAACAAGCAGAGCAACCTCAACGCGTACATCCACGAGTCGATCGCCGGCGTGAAGACCACGCAGACCTTCGCCCAGGAAGCGGCGCAGTTCAAGACGTTCCAGGAACAGCAGAACGATGTGCGCACCTCGTGGATGAAGGCCGTGCACATCCAGTTCCTCATGTGGCCGGGCATCCAAACGATCTCCGTCATGACCATCGCGTTCATCTACTTCGTCGGCGTCACCGGCTTCGGCGGAGTGGGGGTGAGCACGGGCGTGCTCATCGCGTTCGTCGGCTATGCGAACAACTTCTGGAACCCGGTGATCAGCATCGGCAATTTCTACAACCAGCTGATCACTTGCTCCGCATACCTCGAACGCATATTCGAGACGCTTGACGTGCAGCCGGAGATCCGCAACGCGCCCGACGCCGTCGAGCTGCCGCCGATCAAAGGACGGGTCGACTTCAACAATGTCGTCTTCCGCTACGAGCCGGACGGCCGCAACATCCTCAACCTGGTCGACCTGCACGTCGATCCGGGCAAGACGATCGCGCTGGTCGGCCCCACGGGCGCCGGCAAAACTACGATCATCAACCTGCTGTCGCGTTTCTACGACGTCGCCGAAGGATCGGTAACGATCGACGGCCACGACGTACGTTCCGTGACGCTGGAAAGCCTTCGCCGGCAGATGGGCGTCATGCTGCAGGACACGTTCATCTTCTCCGGCAACGTACGCGAGAACATCCGCTACGGCAAGCTGGACGCCACTGACGAGGAGATCGAAGCAGCGACCAAGGCCGTGCATGCGCACGAGTTCATCATGGACCTGCCCGACGGCTACGACACCGTGGTGGAGGAGCGTGGATCGACCCTGTCCGCGGGCCAGCGCCAGCTCATCGCGTTTGCGCGCGTGCTGCTCGCCGATCCGCGCATCCTGATCCTCGACGAAGCCACGTCGAACATCGACACGCGTACCGAAGAGGCGCTACAGGCCGGCCTGAACCATCTGCTCAAGGGGCGCACGAGCTTCATCATCGCGCACCGCCTGTCCACCATCGAGAACGCGGACGAGATCTGCTACATCGACCATGGGCAGATCGTGGAGCAGGGCAGCCATGCCGAGCTGCTCGCACGTCATGGCGCGTACTACCGGCTCTACGAATCGCAGTACGCGATGATCAAGGTCTAAGTGGGCTGGAGTCTGAGCGGGCTGAACGGGCTGAACGGGCGGCAGGCGGGTACCAGTTGACCGCCCGTTGGGCACCACGCGGGATATGTGCCGCTGGAATGCGCGGAATAATGGATTGTGAGCGTTAACAACATCATGATGCACCAAGGAGCGTTGCACCCATGACCACCATCCCCACCCGCACCAGCCATCCCATCGCGCTGCAGGACGCCACCGTCACCGACCCGTTCTGGGCGTCGCGGCAGGAACTCGTGCGCACCTAAGTGATCCCCTACCAGTGGAACGCGTTGAACGACAACGTCCCCGGAGCCGCGCCCAGCTACTGCATGCACAACTTCAAGGCCGCCGCCGCGCAGAACGCCGAACATCGCGCGCATCGTAGAGGACGTGCAGCAGTACGCCTACACGATCGGCGACGATGCGGCCACCCTGTACGTGCACCTGTACATGGGCGGCAGCGTTCATGCCAGGCTTTCCGGTACCGATGTGCGCCTTGACGTCGCGTCCGATATGCCATGGTCCGGAAAGGGGCCCGTCACGGTGGGCCTCGGCGCCGATGATTCGGCTTCCGGCGGCGAATCCGGCGAACGTGGCGAAGCCGGCGAATCCGGCGAAGCGTCCTTCACGATCGCCCTCCGTCTGCCCGCCTGGGCCGGCGGTGAGACCGCTTCCACCGTGATCGCCGTGCGCGGCCGTTCCGACGGCACCCGTTCCGACATCGCCCGCACCGTCAAAGACGGCTACCTGTATCTGACCGGCGCATGGCATGACGGCGACGTCATCGATTTCGATTTCCCGATGCCCGTTCACATGGCCGCCGCGAATCCGCTCGTGCGCGAGGACGCCGGCAAGGTGGCGTTCGTGCGCGGACCGTTGGCCTATTGCGCCGAAGGCGTCGACAACGGCGAAAACCTGCATCTGCTACACGCCGACACCGTGCGGATTGCGGCCGACCCGTCCTGTGTGAAGGTCGACCGCATCGGCTTCCATGCAGGTGCCGAAGCCCAGGACGAGCGGGGTCTTGGCGAAGTTGACGCCGTCGATCTGCCGATGACCACGCTGACGATTCCCGCCTGGCGCGAAATGGGGGAGAATGCGCGGAACTCCGCGTTGTATCATGATTGGCGTCCCGTCGAGCGCGAGGATGCAAAGGCCACGCTGATTCCGTACTTCGCATGGGCCAACCGTGGCGAGAACGAAATGACGGTGTTTCTGCGCGGATAGCGGATAACGACGCGTGGGGCGTGCATGGATGGACGTGTGGACGGGCATGAAGATCGACGGAGGCGGAAACCTATGACCGACAAGCATCGCAGCGACGATTTCGCGCTATCCGACGACCAGAAAGCGGCGGTCGCCGGACTGGCCGAAACCAACGTCTATGCGAGGCAATCGAAATTCAAAACGTTCCGCGAACTGCCGATGAACGAGAAATGGTCGTATTTCAAGGAGAATTTCCTGACCTACACCATCGTCGTGGTCCTCGTCGTCGGCGTCGCCGCGGTGTTCGGCGTCTCGTACCTCACCAAGGCGCCGGATCCTGTCCTGGCCTTCGAAGGCATCAACATGAGCGAGTATTCGGACCAGCTGGATTCGCTTGGCGCCGATTTCGCCAAGTCGGAGGGCATCAAGGACGGCCGTCTGGTCAGCATGGACACGTCCGTCTCCCTGGCCGGCACGGCGGGTGGAAGCGGACAGGATGGATCCACCAAGCTGCTCGCCATGGTGTCCGCGGGGCAGGTCAACGTAATCGCGGCCGATGCCAAGACCTTCGCCGCGGTCAACCACCGCGAAGAAATCACCAAGCCCTCCGAAGTCATGGACGCGGCCTCGCTCGAACGCATCAAGGATTCCTTGGTCGACGCCAAGGGAAAGCCGGTGTCGGACATCGACAAGGCCGTCGGCTTCGACCTGTCGAAGTCGGCCACATGGACCTCGACGAAGGGCCTGCCCGACAAAGGCATCATCCTCGGCTTCAGCAATATCACCAAAGACAAGGACGTGCCGATCAAGTTCATCGACTACCTGCGTTTCGAATAAGCGTGCGCACGCGTGTTCTTTTGATTTTGGGATCGAAAGAACGGGGAATTCGCATGACGGGTCGAAAGCGGGCGCAAGAGAGCGGCGGACGCGAGGGAGTCGATGGGAATCGACATGAATCGCGCGATGCCGAGGCGGTTGTATGCGCGACGCCGTGATTGCCGCGTGCGATGTGTCACGATTTCGATTTTCGGGGAAAATTTCGAATCGTGCGACAAACATGGAAAAATATATGCCCCCGAACTGGTTATTTCCGGCGAAAAATGCGCGGAAAAACACAGCTCGGGGGTGTGTGTATGGCGTGCGATGTGTCACGATTCGAAAAATGCTTCGGAATTTTGAATCGTGACACATTGTAGGGGGTATTGCCGGCTTTATTGCGCGTGCGCGGTCCGTTCCGTACGCGCACGCACGTCGGTCACAGGGCGAAGGCGGCTTCGACCGCGTCGTATTCGGCGGCCGTGATCGGCAGGATCGCGCCGTGGCGCTTCTTCAACGTGCCGAAATCGATGTCGTCGGCAGGCTGCCAATCGGCAGGATCATGCGAGGCGAGCGAGGCGGAACGGAACGACAGGTAGCCCTTGGACTCCGCGTACTGGTCGCACATGAGACCGAACGGCATGCGCCTGCCGTTGACCTCCTTCACGTCCGCATCGTTGTAGCGGAGCAATTCCGGACCCTCCAGATAGTGCATGGAATACCGGCCGTCGCCGAAGATGTCGGTGAGCGTGCCCACGTACGACCATTCGTCCGAATCGTCGGTGCGCAACACCTCGTAGGTCACGGCGTACGGGTTGCGGGTGCGCTCGATGGTGATCTCCGAATCCTTCGAAGCGCGGTACCACCATCCGTCATCGTCGCGCAGCATGGTCGAATCGATGATCACGTTCTTGCGGTCGATCCACTTGACCGGATCGGAGAACGTCCTGAAATCGACAGTCGTCGCGTAATACACGTTCGTCGGGTCGCCCAGCTCGTTGGCCAGCGGGTCCGTGGAACCTTCGGCGTTGCTCTTCGTGGACCAGAACACGATCCACTGCTTGCGGTCCGGATCCCAATTCGCCTCCGGCGCCCAGGCCATACCCGCGCCCGGAATCCTCGACGCCACATCCACGAGACACGGCTCGCTCCAATGGGCCAGGTCGGGGGAGTCCCAGATCACCAGACCGGTCGAGCCGTTCGTCGTGGCGCCGTCGTTCGGCCCCCAGCCGCCGCGGTAATGAATGCTCAAATCGGTGGCCACGATGTGGAATCCGCCGCGCGGGTCGCGCACGATATGCGGGTCGCGCGCGCCCTTCTCGCCGCCCAGCCACGTCAATGCGGGACTGCCGGCCGGACGCAGGTCCCTCCAATGCACGCCGTCGCGGCTCAGCGCGAAGTACAGCTGCTCGTCGGTGGGACTGCGCTCCTCGCCGATGAAATGCACGAACAGATAGGCCTGGGTGTCGATGCTCATGATGCTCCTATGGTTTTGTGGGCTTTGCGATGAACGGTGATGGACGGTGATGGTCGATTGCGGTTGCGTCGGGAATTGCGGTTGCGCCGAATTGTTCCGATGGTTGCGATTGCCGTCCGCGCCGCACGTCCGCTCAGACGGCGGTGGATTCTCGTTCCGCCAGCTGGTAGCCGATGATGGCGCGCCTGGGCGGCAGCGTTTCGCCGCCGTCCTCGTTATTGCCGTTGCCGTGTTCGATGCGCTCCGACAGCATGTCGACCGAGAACTTCGCCAGTTGCGTGAAATCGACTTGGATGGTGCTCAGCGTCGGCGTCGTGTACGAGCCGGAGGTCACGCCGTCGAAGCCGATCACCTTCACGTCCTGCGGCACGCGCAATCCACGGTCCGCAAGCCCGCGTATCACGCCGAAAGCCGCGAAATCGTTGGCGCAGCACGCGCCGTCGAACGCGGTGCCGCCCTGTCCGCCGCGCGCGGCGAGAATGCGTTCCGCGATCGCATGGCCGGCGATGATGCCGTTGGCCACATCCCCGGCTTCGAACACCGTGGACTCTTCGTAGGGCAGTCCGGCGTCGGACAGCGCCCCGTACGCGCCGCGCAACCGTAGCGCGAACGCGTTCTGCGCGTGCGCCAGGTCGGCGCGTGGCGCGAACCGGTGCCCGACGATCGCGATATTGCGGCATCCGCGGTCGATCAGATGCTGCGCCGCCGCGCGTTCGGCCTCCTCGTTGGGGAAGTTCACGGCGTCCACGGTCGGCGTCTCCTCGCAGGCGTCCAGCAGTACGAAAGGCCTGCCGCCGTTGAGCTTGGCCAACGGCACGTTCGTGCCCAGACCCGTGGCGTGCAGGATCTCGCCGTCGAACAGCTGTCCGGAGAACGGGTTGCTGCTCAGCGCATGCTCGGCGGCGTCCGGCGAATACTGCGTCTGCTCGATGAACGGGATGAGCCCGCGGGACACGATCTCGTTGCTCAGCGCCTGAGTGAGCTTCGAATAGAACGGCGAATCGAATTCGTTGACGATGATGTGGATGATGTTGCTGCGGCCCGATTTGAGCATGCTGGCCGTCAGATTGATGCGGTAGTCGAGTTTTTTCGCGGCGGCGAGCACTTTGACGCGGGTTGATTCCCTGACGCCCGGTTTGCCGTGCAGCGCGTTCGACGCGGTCATGGGGGAGACGCCGGCTTCCGCTGCCACGTCACGTAGCGTCGGTGTGCTGCTGGTCATATGCCGCTCCTTAAAAAATGCGATTGATATGTAACGATATTACATTTCTGCGATTCTGTAAAATCGTTGGAAAAACAAAGACTCACCGACATATTTTGTCGATTGCGGCATATTTGATTTGCGTTAGAATATGTAACGATACATATACGGTTACATGGTTCGAATGGTGGCGTCCGGCATTCATTCCGGACGTGCCGCGACAGCCCCGAACGAAGAGAGGTTCAATGACGATCCCGACCACCGTTTCCACTGGCCGATCAGCGGATCTAGCCGCGTCGGTCAAAGCCTGGCGCCCGCCGATGGGCTGGAACAGCTGGGATTCCTACGGCACCACCATCACCGAAGAGGAGGTCCTGGCCAACGCACGCTTCATGGCCGACCATCTCAAGTCCGCCGGCTGGGACACTCTGGTCATCGACGCCGGCTCGTCCAACAACCGCGAAATCGTCCGGGAACGGCTGTTTGCCGAATGGAACGTGGAGGAATCCTTCATCGGCGAGCTCATCGTATGGATCGCCGACGCGGACGACTGGGCCGACGGCACCACATCGGCCCACCCGCACGGCTGCCTCTGGTTCGCGCTCGACTGAGATCCGCCGTCCGACGGCCAATCGCAACGGACAGCGGCAAGCCGCACATACTCCGACACGTCCTCCGATACGTCAGCCAACAACACAACCAACAGAAACCATCCACAAAGGAAACACCATGACAGACAAACTCATCGCAACGCTCGACAAGGCGGGCGTGCGCGCCATCAGCACCGACCTGTGGGGCATCTTCTTCGAAGACATCAGCTATTCCGGCGACGGCGGCCTCAACGCCGACCTCGTGCAGAACGGCGCCTTCGAATACAACCGCACCGACTCCGCCGATTGGAGCAACTACAGTTTCTGGCGCAAAATCGTGCCGGACGGCTCGTTTGCCGCGTTCTGCATCCACGACAACGACCCGGTCGCCGTCGAAAACCCGCATTACGCGACGGTGGAGGTCGGCCGCGCCCCGGCCGCATTGGACAACACCGGCTGGGACGGCATGGTCTTCCGCGCCGGGGAAACCTACGATTTCACCGCATGGATGCGCGTACGATCCGGCAAGGACATGCCGGTGACGGTCTCGCTGCGCGGCGACGACGGCACCGTCATCGCCGAAACCACCATCACCGTCGCGGCCTCGGCATGGACGGCATACCAGGCGTCGCTGACCGTTCCGGAAAGCGGCAAAGAAGATGGCAAAAACGGTGCGAACGTGGCCACGCAGGGCGCGCTGCGCCTGACCTTCGCCGGCGAAGGCGTCATCGACCTCGACTTCGTCACCTTGGAGCCGCACACCACCTACCGCGGTCTCAAGCACTTCCGTCCGGACCTGGTCGGGGCGCTCGCCGAGCTCAAGCCGCGATTCATGCGATTCCCCGGCGGCTGCATCACCCACGGCCTCGGCATGGACAACATGTACCACTGGGACCGCACCATCGGACCGGTCGAACACCGTCCGCACAACTTCAACCTGTGGGGCTACCACCAGTCGTTCCGCATCGGCTACTACGAATACCTGTGCCTGTGCGAAACCATCGGCGCCAAGCCGCTGCCGGTGCTGCCCGCCGGCGTGAGTTGCCAGAACACCAGCCAAGGCCCGGTGCCCGTGGCGCAGGAGGACATGCCCGCCTACATCGACGAAGTGCTCCACCTCATCGAATTCTGCAACGGCGGCACCGACACCGAATGGGGCGCCAAGCGCGCCGCCATGGGCCATCCTGAACCGTTCGGCCTCGAATACCTCGGCATCGGCAACGAAGACCTCATCGACGACGTGTTCAAAAACCGCTTCCAGCAGATCTACGACGCCGTCAAAGCCGCCTACCCGGACATCGTCGTCATCGGCACCGTCGGACCCGCCCCCAGCGGACAGGACTACGAGGAAGGCTGGAAATACGCACGGGAAGCGGGCCTACCGATCGTCGACGAACACTCCTACCAGTCATCCAGCTGGTGGTTCCACAACCTCGACCACTACGACCACACGGACCGCAAGGGACCGAAGGTCTACCTCGGCGAATACGGCTCCTGGAACACCCAACTGATCAACGGCCTGTCCGAAGCGGCCTTCATGGGGCGTATGGAACTCAACGGCGACGTGGTGGCCATGGCCTCCTACGCCCCGCTGTTCGCCAAAAACGGCCACCACAGCTGGAACCCGGACCTCATCTACTTCGACAACGAACGCGCCTACCACCCCTACAGCTACTGGGTGCAGCAGATGTACGCCACCACCACGGCCGACACCGCCTGGCCCGTCGCCGTCGAAGGACCATCCACACTACGCCGCACCCTGCCCGACACCGTGAGACTGCGCATCGTCGGCAACGCCAAAGCCGACCTCAACAACCTCACCATCACCACCGCATCCGGAGAAACAATCGACCTCGGCGACGTGGCCTACGACGGCAGAACCATCGACACCACGCTCGACCTGCACGCGGACGCCTACAGCATCGACGCCACTGTCGTCTACTACGAAGGCAAATGGGGCCTGGACCTCATCTGCGGCGACATCGACGGCAAAAACCACAACATCGTCTCGCTCGGCCGAGGCCACAGCGTGCGCGTGGTCCGCGACGGCACCGCCTACGCGCTCGCCGGCACCGAAATGTCCATGAACGAAGTGCTGCCGGGCACTACTTGGCAGGCGCACGCCGACATCGCCGACCGCGGTCAGGTCATGAAGCTGTACATCGACGGCACTCTGGTCGCGGACGGCACGGAAGTCAAGGACGAGCCGAGACGCACCGTCACCGTATCGCGCAACGCCACTGTCGGAGAGACCTACGTGCGCGTGGTCAACGCCATGGCCGAGCCGGTGGATGTCGACCTGCGCCAGGTTCTCGCCACGCTTGACGTCTCCGCACAATCCGCGGCATCGGCCACAGCCACCATCCTGGCCGGCGATGACCCGTATGCCGGACAAGTCGGCGAGGAATCCCCGACCAAGCCGGTCGACACCCCGCTCGATCTGACGGACGGCACCTATACGGCGCCGGCATGGTCGTTCGCCACCATCACGCTCAAATAACGGAAGCCGTATAGGAAGGAAGCACCGCGGGGCTAGGCTGGAAACCATGAGCAAGCACCATCGCAACCGCAACTGGGCCCCGGCCCCGCAGCCACTTCCCGAAGACGCGCACGTCATCGACGACCATACCCATGTGGCGTCCGTCGTACCGTTCTCCCACGCCATGAGCCATGAGGCCGTGGAAAAAGGCCAGGACGAAGTGCCGGTCTACAGCGTCGACGAACTGCTGGAACAGGCGCGGAACGTCGGCGTCGAAGGCGTGATCGACTGCGGTTGCGAATTGCCGAACCTCATGACCGCCATCGACATGGCCCGAGAACATCCGGGCGTGGTGCACGCGGCGATCGCCATCCATCCCAACGAAGCCGTGCTGCACGGCCACCGCGGCGTGCCCGGCCCGGACGGCCTGCCCCTCAAATACCAGCCATGGCACGATATTCCCTTCGATGACGCCATGGCCGAAGTGCACCGCCTCGCCACCACCTACCCGGACCAGGTCGTGGCCATCGGCGAGACCGGCATGGACCTGTTCCGCACCGGCGAAGGCGCCAAGGAACTGCAACGCGATGCCTTCCGCGCCCACATCGCGCTCGCCAAGGAACTCAACCTACCCATGCAGATCCACGACCGCGATTCGCACAAGGAAGTCATCGAAACACTGCTCGCCGACGGGGCGCCCGAACGCACCGTGTTCCACAGCTACTCGGGAGACGCCGAAATGGGCGAGATCGCCCGCGAGAACGGCTGGTATCTCAGCCTTTCCGGCACATCCAGCTACAAAGGCAACGACGGCATCCGCGAATCGGCCAAGCTGGTCGGGCTCAGCCACGTCATGGTCGAAACCGATGCCCCTTATTTAAGTCCGATGCCGTATCGTGGCCGTCCCAACGCGCCATACATGATCCCCTACACCCTGCAGGCGCTCGCCGATTATCTGGATAAGCCGTTGGCGAACATCGCCAAGGCCACGCGTGAGACCACACGTGAAGTGTACGGTGTCTGAAGCATTTCATAAATCAGGCAAAATAAATAATCCAGTTTATTGGACTCACTGTCAAAACATGCCAGAATTTGTGTGAAGATTTGACAATTGTTTGTCAGGCTCCTAGTGTCGCACCTTGCGTTTTATTGTGGGGGAGCGGGTTGGAAGGCCCGCCGCTTGGAGGAAGCGTTATGGCGAACGAGCCTGACGAAGAGGAACGGCCGCTGCTGCATGCGGCGACATACACGCAGGCGCCGAAGGTCTCGCACAAAGTCCTGACCAAAGAAGAGCGCCAAGTGCTCATCAAGGAGCATGAGGAACAGCAGCAGGAAGCCGCGAAACTCGACGAGGCCGCCAGCAAGGGCCGTCTCGGCCGCTGGTGGAGCCGGCTGCAGTCCGGGCCGGACAAGATCACCCCGGCCATGGCCGTAGTGGCGCTCGGCGTGGTATACGGAGACATCGGCACCTCGCCGCTGTACACCATGCAGACGTTCCTCAACGGCCAGGGCGGTCTGGCCAACACCGACCGTGCCGCCGTGCTCGGCATCCTATCGCTGGTGTTCTGGTCGATCACGCTGATCACCACCGTCAAATATGTGCTCATCGCCATGCGTATCGACAACAACGGCGAAGGCGGCATCTTCGCGCTGTATTCGCTGATCCGCAAATACGGGGCATGGCTGGCGATTCCCGCCATGCTCGGCGGCGCCGCGTTCCTCGCCGACTCCGTGCTCACGCCGGCCGTGTCGATCAGCTCCGCGGTCGAAGGTCTGGAGACGCTGCCGCTGCTGGAACCGATCATGAGCGAGAACAAGGAGCTGACGCTGATGATCACCGTGGTGATCATCATCGGACTGTTCGCCGTCCAGTCGCGTGGCACCGAACGTATCGGACGCACTTTCGGCACCGTGGTCATGGTCTGGTTCTCGTTTCTCGCCGTGGTCGGTCTCGTGAACCTTAGCTCCGATTGGAGCGTGTTCGAAGCGCTGAACCCCGTGTACGGCGTGAAATTCCTCTTCAGCCACCACAACGCGGCGGGTCTCGCCGTCATGGGCACCGTGTTCCTGTCCACCACCGGCGCCGAAGCCCTGTACTCCGATATGGGTCATGTCGGCCGCGGCAACATCTACTTCACCTGGCCGTTCATCAAGATCTCGCTGGTGCTGTGCTACTTCGGCCAGGGCGCGTGGATGCTCAACCATTGGGACGATTCGGCGTACCGCCGTATGCATGGCCTGAACCCGTTCTTCGAGATGATGACCCCGTCCGTGCGTTACGTGGCCGTGCTGCTGTCGGTGTTCGCCGGCATCATCGCATCCCAGGCCCTGATCACCGGCGCCTACACCATGGTCTCCGAAGCCACGAGGCTCAACTGGATGCCGCATCTGCAGGTCCGTTACCCGGCCCGCACCCGCGGCCAGCTGTACATTCCGGTGGTCAATGGCGTGCTGTGCGTCTCCACGCTGCTGGTGCTGGCGCTGTTCCGGGATTCGGAGCACATCTCCGCCGCGTACGGCCTCGCGTTGACCATCACGATGATCACCACCACGATTCTGCTGGCGGTCTACATATGGCATGACGGTAAACGCGTCGGTGCTGTGGTGTTCACCGTGGTGTTCCTGGCCATCCAGTTCCTGTTCTTCTTCGCTTCGATGGCGAAGTTCCTGCACGGCGGCTGGTTCACCATGCTGCTGACTTTGGCGATTCTGCTGATCATGTACACGTGGAACGAGGGCACGAAGCTGGAGCGCGCGCAACGCCGCCACATGCAGCCCGCCGACTGCCTGCCGGTGCTGCAACAGCTGCATGACGACGATTCGATCCCGTATTTCGCAGACAACATCGTCTACCTGACGTCCGATCCGGAGATGAAGCGCGTCGACACCGACATCTTCTTCTCGATCTTCGCCGACCATCCGAAGCGCGCCCGCGCCTGGTGGGCCGTGTCGGTGGAGACTTCCGACAATCCGTTCACACGAGAGTATTCGGTGGAGAACTTCGGCACGGACTTCCTGTTCCGCGTGCGCATCCGCCTGGGATTCAAGGTCTCCCAAGCGCTGCCCGCCTACATCCATCAGATCATGAACGATCTGTCGAAGTCCGGCGACCTGCCGAAGCAGACCACACGGTATCCGAAGCTGGACGCCGATCCGAACATCGGACCGATTCGCTACGTGCTGATCCACAAGGCGCTGATGCCCGAATCGAAGGTCTCGCAGAAGGGCGCGATCTCCCTGCAAATCAAGTACGCCATCCGCCATCTGGCCGGTTCTCCGATCAAATGGTTCGGCCTCGCGCCTTACAATCCGCTGGTCGAGATCCAGCCGCTGTTCCTCGCCACGGAGCGTCCGCCGCGCCTGAAGCGCGTGTGAGGTTTCGCGCAAAAGCCCGGAATGTTCTGTTTTCGACCGTAGGCTTGGCCGAACGGCCTTGAGCGTGTCGAGAACAGAACATTCCGGGCTTCTTTCAATCAAAGTGGCCCGCAGAAGGGCCGGCATATCCTATTACCGACACGCTTCGGGCCGCTCAGGCCAAGTCTTTACAGTCCGCAACAGGATATGCCGGTCCTTCTGCTCGTTTTTGGCGATTTGCGGCACGTCGCGAGCGTGTGAATCGCGGGCTATAAGCAACTCCGATAACGGCGTACGCGCGTCGAAACCTGCCGCCGGTAGAGTAAACAACCATGTGCAGATTACTTGGATTCGCGACGGCAGGCAGCAACACCACACTCAACGGTGTGCTCGGCATGCAGACCGTCCGTGATTTCCGTAATCTCAGCGAGATCCATAACGACGGATGGGGCGCCGCGCTGATCACGGTTCCGGAGGAATCGCCATACCGCCGCGACGGCGGCGCGCCGACTCCGGAAACCGGCACCGCCATCTACAAGAACACGGTCGCGGCCCGTCACGACCAAATCTTCGACGAGCTCGCCAACACCCCGGCGCGCGGTGGCCTGTGGCACCTGCGTCTGGCCAGCTCCAACCTGCCGCTGATCCTGGAGAACCAGCAGCCGTTCTTCGCCAACGGCCTGAGCTTCATCCACAACGGCGACATCTCCGACGACCAGGGCCGCAACATCATCACCAACCGTTCGTTCCCGGTCGACCCGAGCCTGGTGCAGTCCACCGGCGGCCGTTCCGATTCCGCCATCTTCTTCGCGGTCATCCTGCAGTACATCGGTTTCGGCTTCGCACTCGACGAGGCGGTGGCCCAGGCCGTGCGCGAACTGCGCAAAAGCTATCCGAAGTCCAGCTACAACTGCATGATCCAAAGCCAGGACCAGTTCATCGCCCTGTGCGCTGCCGGCCGTGAGGTCACTTCCAAGCGCATCGTCGAAATCTACGACCAGTACGGCCGCGGAGAGCAGGCCCACGACTACCGCGTGCTCCGCTACCGTGCGCTCGGCGATTCCGAAGCCGATCGCGCCGCCGGCCAGCCCAAGGGCGTGGTCGTGGCCAGCTCCGGCTTCGACCAGCGTGCCGAGGACGGCTGGACCCAGCTGCACAACGACCAGATGATCGTGGCCTCCAACCGCACCGGCGAATTCCGCGTCCGTTCCATCTGACGTTTCTCCGGCAGCTCACCCGAAACGCGCCTAATATGGGGCGTATGACGAACGAATCGAACGAACCGACCACATCGACGGCCACGCCGAACGAATCGGCGCAGTCGAAAACCGGATATATTCCCACACTCGCGCAAGTGGACGAGCTGCACCGCAAAATCGCCCAATCGCAAGCCGCATACGACCTCATCCATGGCCACTGCGTGGTTGTGGCGGACATCGCCCGACGCATGGCCCGTCGCCAGAACGCGCTGTTCGCCCGCCGTTGCACCCTGCCTACGGACGCGCCAGAAAAAACCGGCGACTTCGGGCTGGAACTCGGTTCGGACGATTCCGGTTCCGAATCGCTTGGCATGCTGCGCGTGCCCGCGGTGGCGCCGACGGAAGGACTGACCGGCGGTACGGTTCCGCCGCGACTCATCGATGAGCATCTGGTGGTGATCGGCGGTCTGCTGCACGACATCGGCACGTACTTCCTGCTCAAGCAAGATGGTTCCGACGGCGGTCCGCTCAAATTCGACGGCCCGCGCTACGTGCAGCACGGGTTGAAAGGCTACGAATACCTGCTGGAACAGGGCGTCGACGAATCCATCGCGCAGTTCGCGCGCAACCATACGGGCGTGGGACTTACCAAGGAGGCGGTGGAATCGCAGGGACTGCCGTTGCCTCCGGCCGACTACGTGCCGGTGAATCTCGAACAGGAGGTCGTCATGGTGGCGGACAAATACAACAGCAAGTCGATTCCGCCGAAGTTCCTCACCGCCGAGGCCTACACGCGCAAGGCCGCCCGTTTCGGCGAAGACAACAAGCGTGAATGGCTGCGGCTTCTCGAACGTTACGGCATCCTCGACGTCAAACCGCTTGCCGAGCAGTATCACATGCGCGTCGCCGAATAATCCGTACGGAATCCGTGTGGAGCCCATACCGGGATTCGCACGGGCAACCTTGTCTTTCGATTGCGTAAGCGACGGGAAGCAAGTTGCCGAAACAATGGAAAAGCCTTGTCCTACATCGCAAACCACGATGCCGGACAAGGCTTTTTCGGATTGTCTTTTTCGGATTATGAAAGGACGAAGTCAGTCGAGTTCCGCGCAATGCTCCATCTGATCGGCCACTTCAGGGTCGGAGGTCACCACGATGATCGCGCGCTTGCGGTCCTCGTCGCGCTTCGCCTTCTTCAGCAAGCCAAGCACCACAGCGGCATCGTCACGGTCCAGTCCTGCGGTCGGCTCGTCGGCGATGATCACCTCGGCCTCGCAGCTCAACGCCCGGGCGATTGCCACACGACGCCGATCCAGCTCGCTCAGCTTGCCGACCGGCATGCCGGACGTCACCCCTTCGAAGCCCACGCGCTTGAGCAGCTCGCGCGCGATCACCGGCTTCGGCTGAAGGAAGTTACGGTTCGACGCGTCCATCGCATACAGCACGTTGCCTTCCGCGTCGAGATCCCCGCGCACCGCGAACCGCTGCGGAATGAAACCGATGCGGTGCCCGAGCACGTCCACCGGCTCCACATCCGCGATATTCGCGCTCTTGTGCATCACGTTGCCACTGGTCGTCCGCATCATGCCGACCATGGTGGCCAGCAACGCCTGATGCTGCTCGGCATCCTCGGCGTCCACCAGCACCGCGTGGGTCGCGCCGGCATGGAACGCCAGGGAGACGTCGTCAAGCACGTTGCGGCCGGTCTTGCGGTCGTTCACCGTCACATGGTCGAGCGCGAACGTCGGATTCGCCTTGAAGAAGAACGCGTCCTTCTTGCGGTGATGCTTGATCTCCCGATCGATCTGGGACGAGACGCTCGTCGCGGAATCCGCCTTCACGCTTTCGCGGCCGGCAAGCGGTGTTTGATCGTCGTCCGCGCCCAGCGCGAGCGTCTCGTTCACACGGTTCGCGTTGTCGCTGGCCACGCTGTCTTCTGTGGCGATGCCTTCCGCATCCGCCTCGTCCGCTATGGCTTCCTGCGATTCCGCGATGCCGGACGCTGCATGGTCCGCCGCATCACCGGCATCGTCCGCATCGTCGTACACCACCGCGAAATCGACAGATTCGATCGAATCGACCGACACGGAAGCGTCGTTTCCGTCAACGCCGTCAACCGGCGTCAACGCTTCGTTTTCGGTATCCTTCACGTCCTTGTCGCTCATGCGTCCACCTCCGTACGGTTCGTCGTTTCGGCCGCATCCGTTCCGGTCGTATCAACCGGCTTGTCGGAACGGCTCGCGAACAATTGGCTCAAATCGAAGAATCCCACGCGCATGAACGCGACGATGCCCAATACCAGGCACACGCCCAGCCCGTACCAGATCACGTTCCAAACGGACGCGGACGTGATGGCCACGGCCTGTCCTCCGGCCCACGCGGTGCCGATCGGCTTGGCCAGCAGCGCGCCGGCGACCAGACCGATGATCCAACCCGGAACGGTCATCATGAACGTCTCCAGCATGAACTGCCATCCCAGGCGGCCCTTGGTGACGCCCGAAATCATCGCCATGCCGATTTCGTCACGGCGGCCGGCGATCGCGGCCCACAGCACCAGCGCCAGCAGCGCGAGACCGCCGACGATCACGGATGCCAGCAGAATCACGCGTGCCGAGGCGGCGGCGGAATCCAACGGCGCGATACGCTTCTTGTACGCGTCGAGCGACGGCGAGGAAATCGTGTACTTCGACGTGTCCAGCTTGGCTTTCTTCACCAAGCGCACGAACTTGTTGTACGTGGCCGGATTGGTCAGCGTGAAGATGATGTTGAGGTCGGGAATGCCCCAGCCCTTGGCGTCGGTCGTGTCCAATCCATCCTTCGCGAAATTGATGTACGTCGTGTACACCACGTTCTCGCGGTTGTCCTTCGCGTACTTCGCATCGGAACCATATCCGGCGGGTGCATCGCCCGTATATTCGTAGATGCCGCGCACGGTGGCCTTATAGGTCGTGGAGGCCTTTGTCGGATTGCCGAGGGTCACCTTACTTCCCACTTTGAGGTTGTTTTTCTTGGCCAGCGCCTGCGAGATCAGCACCCCGTCGTTTTCCGTCTTGTAATTCAGGTTCTTGCCCTTGACCACCTTGAACGTGCCGTAGTCGTTGACTTTCACGGCCTCGGCCGTATAGAAGGCCTGCAGCGTCAGATTGCCGCCTGTTTTGTCCTCGCTGGTGTCGCTTTTCGCGGCGATCGCCTGCAGCGATTTGCTGGCGCGCACCGGCAACGACGTGGCCAGGGTGTATTCGAACGTCACATTGTTCTTCTGCACGGCTTCCGCGTACTTGCTGTACAGTTCCCACGTCATGTAATTCGCGGTGTAGCTGGAGTCCGCGCCATCACGTTTCGCCGTGGTCTTCGCGCTTGGCCGGATCATCGCCGACGCCTTCTGCGATTGGTATGTTTCGTTATTCGCGGTATCGTCTGCCCTCAGGACCGCCAGATCCACGGCGGCCGAGAACGACACCAGCAGTGCGAGCAAGGCCGTCAACGCGGTGCGCCATTTGACGCGACCGAGCGCGGCCCATGCGTTCTTGAGAACGAACATGCGGTACTTCTCCAGTTCTCTGTAGTTATGCGACGGCGCATGCCGACGCCAGCGTTGGCCGGGGCGCACCGTCAAGCAACGACAGCGAGGTACGCTTACAGCGCAATGCGCCCCGTGCAATCATCCTGCCCATCCAACGTGATTGTTTTCTTGCGCAACACTGTTATACCTCTGTGTGAAGTCTGAATACTTCCTGAAAATCGAAGGCTGGATACGACCCTTATCGTGGCTGGAATGGCGGTTTCGGCTACGATGGATTGCGATGAAGCAACACAGCACGAAGCAGTACGACAGGAAACGGTACGACGCGGAGCAGGCGCGGCACGGCGCGGATATGCCGATTTTCAACGCGGCCGGGGAAACGGCCAGCGCGGGCAAAAACGATTCCGTCATCGCCGAAAATCCCAACGATTCCAACGTTTCCGGCATTTCCCGTCTGCCGCGCATCGCACGGCTCGTCTGCTCCGTCATCGGCGTCGCGATCGCCGCCGCGATCGTATGGGTCTGGTTTCCGCACGGTGCCGCCGCTTGGACGAATCCGTTGCATGAGATCGACGCGCCCGCGCACTACTACTTCATTCGCAAGATCCTCGACGAGGGCATCGGCGCCGCCACCCATCTGTGGCCGAACGACGAATACTATCCGCCGTTGTTCCATCTGCTTGCGGCCGGACTGATCAAACTTGCCGGTTTGTTCGGCGTCAACCTGTCGATCTATGCGGCGTTCAATACGGTTTGGCTGGCCACTTCCGGTCTGATATGGCCGATTTCGATCCAGCTGTACGCCTCCTACTTCACGAGGCATCTGTCGGATTCGGACGATACCGTGCGATTCGCACATTCCGCATCCGCACGCCGGTCTGCGTCATCGCAATATTCCTCTCATTCCCCGCATTCCAACGTTTCCGCCCGTGCGATCGCAACGTCGCTGCTTCCCGCCGCACTCGCGCTCATCATCCCTTCCTTGGCCGTCGCATCCGCCTGCCATCCCTTCCAAATGCTGGCTTCCGGCCCGTTGATCGCTTTCGGTCTGGCCACCACGCTTCTGCCGTTCTGGCTGTATGCAACGCTTCGGCTGCTTGACGCGATCGCCGCTCATGAGCACCTTGTCAAATGGAGTCTGCTGTTTCTTGCCACAGCCGGCATCTGCATGTTCGCCCATCCACGCAT
>ERZ808266.73-NODE-73-length-42538-cov-11.061107_pt1 | contig 42538 bp, 11 predicted proteins | sample MGYA00521278_ERZ808266 | MGnify/ENA primary metagenome ERZ808266 (study PRJEB31516, sample SAMN03275591) | gut metagenome | biome: mammalia-associated habitat; material: feces | host: Papio cynocephalus | place: Kenya | collected 2012-08-02 ... | reverse complement strand
CGAATACATGGAGAAGGCCTCCGTGTCCCGCCTGATCGGTGCCGCGCCGGGCTACGTCGGATACGAGGAAGGCGGACAGCTCACCGAGGCCGTGCGTCGTCGTCCGTACTCGGTCGTGCTGTTCGATGAGGTCGAGAAGGCGAACCCGGAAGTCTTCGACGTGCTGCTGCAGGTGCTTGATGACGGCCGTCTGACCGATGGCCAGGGCAGGACCGTGGACTTCAAGAACACGATCCTCATCATGACGTCGAACCTGGGCTCCCAGTTCCTTGTGGACCAGAGCATGGACGCGGACGCCAAGAAGAAGGCCGTGATGGATGCGGTGCACATGCAGTTCAAGCCCGAATTCATCAACCGTCTGGACGAGATCGTCATGTTCCACCCGCTGACCCGCGACGAGCTGGGCGGCATCGTGAACATCCAGGTCTCGCAGGTCGCCGCACGCCTCACCGACCGTCGCATCAAGCTCGACGTCACCGATTCGGCACGCGATTGGCTGGCCGATACCGGTTACGATCCGGCCTACGGCGCACGTCCGCTGCGTCGTCTGGTGCAGACCGAGGTCGGTGACCAGCTGGCCCGCATGCTGCTCGCCGGCGAAGTGCACGACGGCGACACCGTGCTCGTCGACCAGACCGGCGGCGATCATCTGGAACTGTCGTCCTGGGCGCCGGGCCAGCTCGACGACGACTTCGACGATGACGATGTGACCGTGAACGTCGAAGGCGATTCACCCTCGCGGGACTGACGCGGTAGCCAGATTCCCGGGCTTCCGCTTGGATTTCCGGGGGATCTCAAGAATCCCCGGAAATCCTTAGCGATCGTCGGAGGTGCGGTCGCAGGCCTGCAGGACGAGTCCGGCCACGGCCAGCACGGTGGCGCTGATCAATATGGCGACCGACAGTTTGGGCTGCAAGCCGAACGCCATCCACAGCGCGAACGTCCACACGGCGACGACCATCGTCACCGCGGTGGTGACGCGCAGCACATGCGCATGGACGGTCCGCCTGATTGCGGCGCGGAGGATGCGTTCCTCCGCGCCTTTGCCGTCATCGGCGGTCATATCGGCCGTGCCGCTTGCCGCGGCCATGCCGGTCGCGCCGCCTGCGTCGTTCGCGTGGTTTATGACGTTCGCGTCGTCCGCATTGCCGACATTGTCCGATTCGGAAATCCTTCCATCGAACAGGATGACCACCACATGCCGCCGAATCAGCGTGATCGCCAGCGACAACGCGGTGACGATGCCGATGAACGCGAAATACGGCGCATGGAGGTTTTCCGAAAAGATCGAGGAAATCACGCAGAGCAGCAGATTGCACGCGTACACGATCCACATGCCGAGCGACATCAGCGAATCCGCGTTCGGCATGCGTCTTTTCAGCGCCGCGAGACCGAGACGGTGGATGGGCGCCGCGCAGTAGAACATGACCGGCGTGATGACGATGGCATGCAGCCAGGGATTGGCGAGCCAACCGGGGACGGCCGCCCCGCCAAGCAGCAGCGCGCTTACGGTGAATGCGGGGATGGTGAGCGCTGCCGCGATGACGAGGCGTTTGCCGACGTAACGACTCTCCACGCGATCGACAATCGCCGTTTCCGGAGCCGATTCCATCTCCGAGGCCGACGTTCCGGCGGCACCGATGCCGTCGCCGTGCGAAGCGTTGCCGTTGCTGATTTCCCCGGACTCCCCACTGTTTTCGGCGTTTGCGGATGCTGCGTCATGGGATGTCGTGCTTCCGCTGCCCGTGGCATCGACGGCAATTTCGCCGGCGCCGGAGCGAGCCCGTTCGACATCGGCCTCGGTATCGGCGCCAAGCAGCACCTTGAGGATGCCCCACGTCGCGATGGCGGCGATGACGATGGCCACCGCGGCCATGAACAGATCGAATCCCATGATTCCCGAATTCCTTTGCATCTCTCGTTTCCGGATGATTTCCGGTGATGTGCTTACAGCATAATGCAGGTGGCGCGGGAGAGACACGGAGCCATGGATGTTGTGGACCGCGCGGGCACCAAGGTTGTGGGTCTTCGCGGTGGTGGGCGGGCGTGGGCCGTATGGTTGCAGATCTCTATGACCGCGGACCTTGGCTACGGCCACCTGCGCATGGACGCTCCCGCGGATTGTCTGGACCATACGGTTGAATCGAACGTATGTTCGATAATCCTGTGGTCGTGGTGATGATATTGGCCGCGGTGGCCGTGCTCGGCGCCGTGGCCGGCTTCTTCGCGGGACGTTCCAAGGGCCAGGAAATGGCCCGCGACGCAAAGGTGTCCGATCTGAACGAGGCGAGGGCGCAGATCGAGGCGAACCGCCAGGACATCGGCGACCTGACCACTTCATTGGCCCGAAGCCGGGCTCAGAACGAAGGTCTCGCCCAGCAGCTGACCTATGTGAAATCGCAGCTTGCGCAGGCTCAGCAGGCAGAGCGGATGCGCGTTGAGCGGGAGCGCGAACGCGCGGCCGAGGAGTCGGAACGCAGGCGGGATGAAGAGGAACGCAAACTGCAGGAGCAGGGCAAGGTGCTGTCCGCCTTGGCTCCGGTGCAGAAGAACCTCGACGCCTTGCAGGAGAAGGTCTCCCAGATCGAAGAAGGACGCAAACGGGAGATGGGCGCGCTCGGCGAGCAATTGAAGGGGCTTGGCGAGCAGCAGGCGCGGCTTGACAAGGAGACCAGTTCGCTGTCGGCCGCCTTGCGCAACAACAAAGTGCGTGGCGCGTGGGGCGAGGCGCAGCTGCGCAACATCGTCGAATCCGCGGGGCTGCTCGAACACGTCGACTTCGACACCCAGGTGGTCGTCACCGATTCGGAAGGCCGCACGCAGCGCCCCGACATGATCATCCACATGCCCGGTGGAAAAACCATCCCCATCGATTCGAAGGCTCCGTACGCCGACTACCAGCGTGCCTGCGAGATTCCCGACACCGCGTCGCCCGAGGAGCTGGAGCGCAAGGACGAGCTGCTGCGTGCCCACGCCAAGGCGGTGCGCGAACATGTGAAGACCTTGGGCAACAAGGCGTATTGGAACGCGTTCCCGGACGCCCCCGATTTCGTGATCGCGTTCATCCCCAACGAATCGCTGCTGCAAGCGGCGTTGGAGACCGATCCGACATTGATGGACGACGCGTTCGCCCAGAAAGTGGCGCTGACGTCGCCGATCACGCTATGGGCGGTGCTCAAATCCGTCGCATACGCATGGCAGCAGCAAAGCCTGACCGATGACGCGAAAATGCTGTTCGACCTTTCGCGCGAATTGTACGAACGGTTCGCGGTATTGGGGGAACGCGCCACCAAGCTCGGCAACTCCATCACCAAAACGGTCAGCGCCTATAACGCGTTTGCGGCGTCATTGGAATCCCGTGTGCTGGTCACCGCGCGCAAGCTGCAGCGCGTGGACCAAAGCAAGGTCATCGAATCCGTGAACATGATCGCGCCCGAAAAGGCGGACATCCGCGAACTCACCGCGCCGGAGACCAGCGAGGAATAGCATGGCCCGTGACGCCGATGCTTGATTCCGGCGGCACCGTCGGCGAAAAGCGCCGGTGATGCCGCCGGGAAGCGTTGGTGGGATTGCGACCGGTCATGGGTCGCTAACAAGCTGTGCTGGTGGGGGAGCGCATGCGGAAGATAGAAGACGCATGAAACCGTGGCTTTGCATTGGCGGGCAAAATTTATCGAATTGTTACTGACGGCTTAGGGTGGGCAAATCGGCGTGGTTCTATGCCCGATAAAAGGTTGTCTCAATTGACTTTCTGCGGTTTCCCGCACTGTGTTGAATAGTGATTTTGCGGTCTGCGCGCATCATGGTGGAACGCGGATTCTGGGATACGATGAAGAATGACTTCACGAAAACGATGACTCGATGGTGGGTCTTGCGGGTGCGTGGGTCGGAGAAGAACGATGCATGCGATTTGAATGAGCAAGTCGCATGCGATAGGGCGAAACTACGGGTTTAAAGAAGAACCCGCGAAGGAGACATTCATGAAAGACATTCACGGATGGCCTTGTCGGATGGCGGCGGCCCTAGCCGGTACCGCGATCATTGCCGCCGGCATTGTGCTGCCTTCCACCGCGTATGCGGATGGGCTTTCGGTGTCGGACAGCGGGCTGGCGGCCGTTGCCGCGGACTCGAACAAAGTGCTTGATCTGAATTTCAACCAAAGCGATCTTGACGATTCCAGCAACGTCAAGAACACGATTCAGAAAACCAAAGGAACCATCACCTACGAAGATGGCGTAGGCGGCACGAAAGGCGCGAATTTCACGAACGCTGCCGCATCTTTGGGCGTCAGCCAGGAATTGCAGTCCAAGGACCTGACATTGTCGTTCTGGTACAATCCGAACGCGAAAATCAGTTCCGAACAAATCCTCATGTGGGCCAAGGGACAATACAACCAAGACGGCTGGTACTTGAGCGCCAATGCCGAAGACAAGCCACTGGTGCTGTCCGTGGGCGCAAGGGGCAGTGGCAGCCAGCCGGCCGAATTCGTTATGGACGGCAAACGTTCCGAGATTTTCAAGCCAAACCAGTGGACCCATGTAATGGTTTCCTGGAACGACTCATCCAAGACGGCCGTGTTCTACATCAATGGCATAAGGCAGTCCGCCCACACCAGCGGCGACCAAAACGCGGGGAAAACCATCAAGCCGACAACGGACACCAAATACATCGGCTGGAACGGCGCGCATAACAGCGGCGGCACGCTCAATGGCATCCTTGACGAAGTGCGCGTCTGGAACGTGACGGCGAACACCGCCGACGTGGAACGTGAGGTCATGGTGGGATTGCCGAAATTCGACGCGGCTTCCGTCGCCGAGGACGCGTTGGATAAGGTGGACGTCCCGCAAACCGCGACCAGCAACATCACATTGCCGACAGAATCCGATAACGGCACTTCCATCCAATGGGAATCCGACCAGTCAGCGGTGATCAGCGATACGGGAACCGTCATCAGGCCGGCCAAGGGCGAGAAGGACGCCAAGGTGACGCTTCGTGCATCGGCCACTTACGGTTCGAAAACCGTCGCCAAGCAGTACACGGTCACTGTCCCCGCCCAGACGTCCGGCGAACCGCAGGAATACTCCGGCAAATATCTGTCGGAATCCGACATGTCGAATGTGTCTGTCGCAGATGAGTATCTCACCAACGCAGGGCAGAAGGAGATCGAATATCTGCTGAGTTTCGATACCGACCGGCTGTTGGTGGAATTCCGCACGCAGGCTGGATTGGATACCAAGGGAGTGCAAAACTACGGAGGCTGGGAACGCGGATACAGCGCGGCGAACAACCCTGACGGCAAAACCAATCCAAGCCGTTTCACGGGGCATTTCGTGGGGCATTACATTTCTGCGATCTCCGAAGCGCAGCGTTCCACTTTTGCGACCGACGAGCAGAAAGAACAGCTCGCGGCCAAACTCAAGGCCATGGTTTTGGGAATCCGCGAGTCGCAGGAAGCCTACGCGAAAAAGGATTCAGCGAACGCGGGATTCTTTCCTGCCTTCAAGGTAGACGCGGTGCCGAACGGCAAAGACGGTTTGATCGTGCCGTTCTACAATCTGCATAAGGTCGAGCAGGGCATGGTGCACGCTTACATGTACGCAACCGATGATGAGACCCGTGAGGCGGCGCAGGCGGCATCGGTTGATTTCGCCAAGTGGATCGTCAACTGGAAGGCGGCGCATTCCAGCGTCAATATGCTCAGCACCGAATATGGCGGCATGAACGACGCGTTGTATCAGGTCGCAGAAATCGCCGGCACCACAAGTGACAAGAAAAAAGCCTTGGAAGCTGCGCACCTCTTTGATGAAACCAGTCTGTTCCAATCGTTGGCCGATGGCAAGGATGTGCTGAATGGCAAGCATGCCAACACCACCATCCCCAAGCTCACGGGCGCCATGCAACGTTATGTAGCCTACACTTCCGACCGGGAACTGTACGACAGCTTGTCATCCGACGAGCAGGGCAAGCTCACAAGCCTGTATCTGAAAGCCGCGCGGAATTTCTGGGATATCGTCGTCAACCACCACACCTATGTGAACGGAGGCAACAGCCAGTCGGAGCATTTCCATGTGTCGGACCAGACTTGGAAGGACGCCACGGCCAATGGCGATCCGGCCAATGGTGGTGGTTACCAGAACAACTCCACGGTGGAGACCTGCAACGAGCACAACATGCTGCGACTCACCCGTCTGTTGTTCCAGGTGACCAAGCAAGCCAAGTATTCCGAATACTACGAGCACACATTCATCAATTCGATTGTGGCGTCGCAGAATCCGGAGACGGGCATGACCGAATACTTCCAGCCGATGAAAGCCGGCTATCCAAAGGTATTCGGCACGGAATACGGCGAATTCTGGTGTTGCCAAGGTACGGGCATCGAGAATTTCGCAAAGCTCAACGATTCGATGTGGTTCACCGATAAGAACGATGTGTACGTGAACATGTTCATTTCATCCACGTTCGCGGACAAGCGCCATGGTCTCAGGATCACGCAGACCGCCAATGTGCCGAAACGGACGACGGTCACATTCACGGTGGAGGCGCTGGGCGAAGGCTCTGACTCCGGCGCATCGGGAAACGCGAACCTCAAGCTGCGCCTGCCGGAATGGACGACTGCGGACGCCACGCTGAATGGGCGGAAAGCCTCTGGCCTGGCCAAGGATGACAATGGCTGGCTCACCGTCGCGGTCAAAGCCGGCGATACGGTCACCTACGAATTGCCGGCGAAACTGCAGGCCCATACCTCTCAGGACAACAAGAACTGGGTGGCGTTCACCTATGGTCCGTTGGTGCTTGCCGGTTCGCTGAAGGACACGGATGCCACGTCCAATTACGGATACGGCGGCATTCTTGTACGTACCGCGGCCTATGACGCGTCATCGAACGCCATGGCCCAGATCTTCCCGGCCAAGGTGGATGGCAAGGAAGTAAGCACGTCCCAGTGGTTGAAGAACTTCGAACAGAATCTGGTTCGGACCGATGATCCCGCCGACGGCAAGGATTTGTCGTTCGAATTCAGAAACGTCGAGGGTGATGCGGCCAATGTGAAGCTTCAACCGTATTATTCGTTGTACAAGACCACCTACGCCGTGTATTGGGATCTCGCCGAAGTGGATTCCGAGGCTTACCAGAACCAGATCATCGCATCCAAGGAGGAGGAACGCGATGGCACGTTCAACACTGATCTGTTGAATGCCTTCGACAACCAGGAGCAGAACGAAAAAGGTTCGCACAATCTGAACAAGGTGAACTCCACGGCAGGTTCCTACAAGGATCAGCCTTATCGTGAGGCCAAACTTGATGGTTGGATCAGCTACGATCTGAAAGTGAATCAGCAGTCCGAAAAGAATTATCTGGGTGTCCGACTGTACTCCGGAGATTCCGGCCGCAACGGTTTCGACGTATGGATCGATCCGACCCCGTTGGCTTCGGAAGAGGATCAGGCAGCCGGCGAGCTGAGTGGCAACGCGCAGAAATTCACCATCTCCTACGATGACAAGGCGAATGGATTCTACTGGAATAACACGGAAATTCCGGCAGAACTTATTGCCAAGGTCCAAGACGGCAAAGTACGCGTCAAATTCGCGGCGAACGATTCGACCAAAACCGTCATCGGAGGCATCTACGGCGTGCGTACCACTACCGCGGCCGAATACTCCAAGGACGCTTCGCTGAAGAGTCTGGCGTTCGACGAGGGCGATTTATCGCCGAAATTCAATGCGGCCAAGACCTCATATACGCTTACAGTGCCGAAAGACACCGCATCCGTGAACGCTACCATCGTTACACAGGGGCATGGCGAGTATGTGATGGTCGATGATGTCGTGGTCAAGGATGGCGCGGACAATCCTCGTGAAATCGCCGTGGATGGCGAAGCGACTACAGTCACCTTCGCTTCCTACGCACAGGACCATGCGACGGTGAAGTACTACACGGTGAACATCGTCAAGGAAGGATCCTCCGTTCCTGAAGCCACCAAGCCCGTTGTCGAATACCGGTTCGACAACGACAGCGATGTGGCCGATGGCAAAATCGTGACTAATAGCGGTACTTTGGGCGATAAGGCCAATGGGACTGTGGTCAACGAAGGAGCTTCGCTTGCCGGTGAGAACGACGGCAAGGCGCTCGTTCTGACGGGCGGCAAAGCCGGTTCATCCTCGCCATACGTCAAGATTCCAGCCGGTGCCATCTCCGATGACCAGCAGGATCTAACCATCTCCGCCAAGGTGAAATGGGACGGCTCCAATAGTTGCGTCTACCCGTTCAATCTCGGTCAGGACAGCAAGAATTATCTGAGTTACATCGTCAACTGCGGTTCCGAGACCCGTGTGGAGGCAAAGGTGAACAACAGTTTGTCGGCGAAGGCCAACGGCGGCACGCCTGCCAAAAACACTTGGGTTGATGTGGCTGTGGTGCTCAGGGGTGGCAAGTCGTTGAGCTATTATCTCGACGGCAAGCTTGTTAAACGGACAGATACCACGCTGGTCGCTTCGCAGGTCAAGGGAACCGATGATTTCACCGGATATCTCGGCAAATCGTTCTACAACGATCCGTACTTCGGCGGTGCGATTGACGATTTCCGCATGTGGAACCGTGCGGTGGCGACCGGTGAATTGTTCGGAGGTGGTTCGGTCGAGCCCGATCCGGAGCCCGAAGTGGACAAGACCGAACTGCGGAAGGCATATGACGCGGCAAAGGATTTGACCAACGACGACGGCGCATACACCGCCGATTCATGGACCCTGTTCGTCAATCAGCGCGATACCGCAAAGGCTCGTCTCGACGGTGACGAATACACCCAGGAACAAGTCGATAACGCCGTGAAAGCGCTGGCCAACGCCCAAAAGCGGCTCAAAAAGGCCGTGAAATCGGTGATCATTGCCGGTGCCGCCGAAATCACGTTGACCGAAGGTACCAATACGGTGCTCGTGGCCACGGTGAACCCGTCCGACGCAGCCGACAAAGCCGTGACATGGACGTCTTCCGATGAGAAGGTCGTCACGATCTCCGCCGATGGCAAGGTGACCGCCATTGCCATCGGCACCGCGCAAGTCACTGCCACGGCAGGCGGCGTGACGTCCGCCCCCGTGACCGTGACGGTACGGTCGAAGGAGATTCCGGCGTCACCGGCCTCCGATGAAGAATTCAATAAATTGGAGGAGGCCATCAAGTCTGAAGACGATGCCAAGCTCGATGAGAAGGACTATACCGCCGATTCGTGGGGTCCGTATCAAACGGCATTGGACAACGCCAAGGATGTGCTTGGCAACAGGCAATCCGCTTCCGAGCAGGTGCAGGCCGCTCTCGCAGCATTGTCTGCGGCCAAGCAGGGCCTGACCAAGGCCAGCTCCGGACAGAAGCCTAATGGCGGTCAGGGGTCTGGTGGATCCGCCAAACCCAATGGTGATGCGGACAGCTCCGATGCAGGCAAGACGGGGGCCTCCGGCACTGCTGTCGGAACCCGTCTGAGCGCGACCGGTGCTACCGTTGTCGGTGTTTCCTTTGCCGCAGCGGCTTTGCTCGGTACGGGTCTCGCTTTGATTTCATATCGCAGACGCCGGTTCTGACCGATTCGTTTGGGTGGCGGCTCTGCTTTGCCGGGTCGCCTTCCCGTCAGTCGACAAACATCTGACGGGGGTCTCTTCCGATGATGAGACCCCCGTCTTCTGTATCGTGGCCGATGCGGTGCATGTTCCGAATCATGGCTTCCCGACGGTAAAGTTACCAAACTGTTATAGTCGGAGAAAGTTCATTTATGTGATATTGCATTTCCTTGCAGAGATTGATATTTGCAAGGATACAACTATTGGCGATGTTCGATATTGTGCGATTTGGGTCGCGGATGGCGAAAGAAAAGCTGAATGTCTGCTGTGTGAGGTGGGTAGACTGAGGCATGTGGATATTAGCCTTCACATTCCGAATGGAGCGACGGAATGCGGAGGCGATAGCCAAGACGCGAAAACGATGACGCGGACGCGTCTGGGCATGATCCACAGGAGAACAAATGGATATGCGCGTACGACGGCGCATACGTGACGCGAATGCCGAAATGCAGCGATGCAAGGCGCGTTAGTCAGAGAAGACAAGCCCCTGACGGGGAAAGGAGGCCGCACCCAGAGCGAATCGTCCGACGCCAATCGCAGTGCATGGCTTGGTTTTTCTTCCTTTCTTTTCCAAAACCATGGCTGCCATTGGCATCGGATGGACGCATCCGGTGCGCGGCGCCGAGCGACACGATGATTGGAGAAGAACCATGAGGAAAGCCTGGAAACGGGCGATAGCCACCATGGCGGCCGTGCCGATGTTCACGGCAGGGTTGCTGACCATGCCCGGCATGGCCTTTGCGACGGATGGAACGGCATCTGCCGACACCATCGGCAACGTTGCCGAACAAACGGTGAGGCAGGTAGGTGAGCGGCGCGATTCGTCTGCTCCGACGCCAATCGCCGCATTCGATTTCAATCAGGACCCTACGGACGGCGTATTCACCGATACCGTCACAAACGCGCAGGCCATTGTGTCCGGCACCGCGAATCTTGTGGATGGCAAGGATGCCGGGGCCGGCAAGGCCGCGCAAATGGGTTCCGACTTCTATTTGAGCAGCATCACCAAACAAGACGGCGAACCACTGCTTAAGGGACTCGATGATGTGACCATCAGCTACGACAGCCAAGCTTCGGCGAACGGTGGCCAGTGGACGGTGTTCGCGGCACCTACCGCCGACCAGGTCAACGGCGATGCCCCCACCTATCTGGGCGTGCTCGACCGCAGCGACAAAACCCGAGTGGAACGTTATCTCAACGGTCGTCTGAACGATGAAGGCACCATCGATACCACGCTGGGGTTGACCAAGGACTGGAAGCATGTGGATCTTGTCATCTCCGGTACTACCGCGAAACTCTACGTCGATAAAAAACTCATTGCCGCGAATTCCAACGGCAAGACCCTGACTGAGATCCTGAACGGATCCGGAGGCGTGCTGCAGATCGGCAAAGGCAATTGGGGCAACGGCGAATATTTCACCGGCAAGCTTGATAATCTGAAAATCTATGACACGGCGCTTTCCTCATCGCAGTTGGGGATTTCCCAACCGACCGCCATCAAAATCACAGGCGATGCCGTCAAAGACGGCGTTGTAAGCCTCAAACAGGAGTACACCGCTCAGCTAAAGGCCGTGATTACCCCGTCCGATGCCGAAGACGGCATCACATGGGCCAGCGCTGACGAATCCATCGCCACGGTGGACGACACCGGCAATGTGCGAGCCACATCCAAGGTCGGCACCACCACCATCACGGCAGCTTCTGAGGCCGTTCCAGAGATCACTGGCTCCGTGACGGTTACCGTCACCAAGCTCAAGGACAGCGATCCCTATGGCTACGCGATGGTGCATTTCATCGAAAACAATAAGGGCTACGCCGAAAAAATCTACCTCGACATCTCGCGCGGCAACAACGCCGAGCAGTGGGATACCCTCAATGGCGGCGAACCGGTTCTCGCCAGCAACGAATCCACCACCGGTGTGCGCGACCCGTTCATCGCCAAGAATCCGGAGACCGGCAAATTCTACATTCTTGCCACCGACCTGCGCGTGTTCGGTGGCGACAACGCTGGCTGGGGAACGTGGTCCACCGGTTACAGCACCAAGCTGCACGTCTGGGAATCCGACGATCTGGTCCATTTCAGCAAGATGAAGACGTTGGAAACCGCTACTGAGGATGCCTATACTCCGCTTGAGGACGTTACGAAGACTCAGACGTTGAAGGACGCCGTCAATGACGCGACCATCTCCGAAATCGGCATGGCATGGGCCCCTGAAGCCACCTGGGTGCCGAATTTCTACGATTTGAACGACGACGGCCAGCTCAATGGTTCCGACAAGAACAATCCGAAGAACCAGCAGGGCGGGGCGTTCGTGATGTATTGGTCCACCTCGGCCAAATACTCCGGGCAGAGTGCTTCTGGCCCGAGCAAGAAAGCGACTCACGTGTTGTGGGCCGCGACCAAGGACTTTTCCAATGATTCCTACATGTTCGGCGGTGTGCTGGTGCCCAATAGCAAGTACTGTACAGGCAACACCATTGATACCACGCTGTTGCAGAACAAGGTGAATGGCAGACTGCGTACATACCGTACTACAGGCTCGGGCACCATCTTCACGGAATACACCGATCGCGCCGATTGGTGGCGCGTAGCGGACAGCGAACAGAACGTCACCGACCCGGCGCAAGGCTGGGTGTTGCGCCAGAACAACGTGGGACATTCCCTCGGCTCCGCACAGGAAGGCGCCAACGGCTTCAAGGTCAACGGCGAAAACAAATGGATGATGTTTGTGGACAACTACGGCAGCGTCAATTCCGGCGCCCGCTATGGGTACAATCCGCTGGTCACCACCGACCTTGATTCCGAGAACCCGTGGAAGGTGATGGACACTTCAAACTTCTTCCTGACCGCCAACACCAAGCACGGTGGCGTCGTGAGCCTGACCAAGGCCCAGTACGACGCCATCCGCGCCGCCGACGCCAAGGCTTCCGACAACTCCGGCCTCAAAGCCGACGATGTGAAAGTCGACAAGGGGGCCAAGGCCGGCGACATCACGGCCCGACTGCCCAAGACGCAAGAAGTCGCGCTGGCCAACAAGCAGGGCACCGCCAGCCGCAAGGTGACGTGGGACGTGTCTTCCGTCGACACCACCAAGAGCGGCGAATACACCGTCACCGGCACGGTCGACACCATCGGCGCGAACGGCAACCACTGGAAGTGGACCAACGCCAACGGCGAGAACAAGACCGACCTGGACGAACTGCAGAACACCACCGCCGGCGCGAACAACAACTGGAAGCAGTCCGGCGGCATGGACGTGACCGCTGCGGATTCCGCGGCCAAACGCCCACTCTACAGCTCCACCGCAGTCACCGTCACCGCCAAGGTGATCGTGGGTGAAGGCAGCCAACCCGTCGAGCCGGTCGACGAAGACGTGCTCGCCGACTTCACCTTCGACACTGATCCAACCGACAAGACCTTCCATGACGCCAACGGCACCGCCAAAGCCACCGTGCAAGGCACCGCGAAGCTGGTGGACGGCAAAGACGCCGAATCCGGAAAAGCCGCGTCGTTGGGCTCCGGATTCTGGCTGAACGTCACCAAGGAGGACGGCAGTCCGCTGTTGGCTGGCCGGAACGACGTGACCATTAGCTACGATTCCAAGCCCGCCGCATCGAACAACAAGGGCTGGACGGTATTCGCCGCCGAGAACGCGACAAAACAGGAATACGCCCAAGAACACTACCTGGGCGTGATGGACAAAACCGATTCCGTGACCGTTGAGCGCTACGCCAACGCCGGTAGTCGAGATTCCTCCGGCAACCTGAGCCACAAGGCAAGCAACACCGGTTGGAAACACGTGGATATCGTGATTTCCGGCACCACCGCCCGCATGTATGTGGATCAGAAACTCGTCGCAGCCAACAGCACCGGCAAGACCCTCACCGAGATCATCGGCGAAAACGGCGGCATCCTCCAGGTCGGCAAAGCCAACTGGGCCAACGGCGAATATTTCACAGGGCAGCTTGACAACCTTAAAATCTGGTCCAAGGCCCTGAGCGCCGACGAACTCGGCATTCAAACCGCCAAAACCGATTACGTGACGGCGCTTGCCATTCCAGCCAAAATCACCGGCGACCTTCCCTCCACTGTGTTGGGCAAGACGGTGACGTGGACTGCCGAAGGTGATGGCGCCAAGCTTGTCGCGGCAGATGGCAAGGTCACATTGCCCGCCGCAGGTGAAAAGGCCGTAAAGGTCAAGCTTGTCGCCACCATCGACGGTATGGAGGCCCCAATCGTCGCCGAAGCCGAAATCCTCGACAACGGAGGATGGATCGCCTCTTACGTCAAGGAGGTGGATCGCAGCGATTCGAATGGATCCAAGTACGATTCGCTGGCCTATAACGACGACCGCCGTGCCGACTCGTTGTATGTGGCCGACAAATCCTCCGACGCCAACGGTTGGACTACGCTGAACCGCAGCCATTCGATACTGTCGGTCAAGTGGGACGGCTCACAATCCTCCAATCCGAACAGTCAGATGGGATCGCCCACCTTCTTCCGAGGAAAGGCCGGCAAGCTGGGCGCTGTCGCCTCGCAGAACAACGCTACCGGCGCGATCTACGTGTGGGATGGCACGGGTGACGGTGCGACCTTCACCAACCAGCGCAAGCTCATTTTGTCCGATGCATCCATCGTGACGAATCCGAGCATCATCTACGACGCAGCCAGCCAGTCGTACAAGGTGTTCTTCACCGATGGTCTGAGTGGCGAAGGGCGCGTGGTCGCGCTTGACAACCTTCAAGCTGACGCCAAGGTCGGCGAGGAGACGAAGGCTGACGTGCGTGTTATGGGCGTGACCGGAGACGGTCTGCCGGCATGGGCCAAGCGGGATGAGTCCAGCGTCTTCGCCATGAGCAAGGCCGAATTCGACAAGTTCCACAACAACTATGTGGACCTGCAGAACACCGGCATCTCGGTCAAGGACCAGAATGTCAAGAACGGCGCCTCCGCCGATGACATCAAATCCCGGCTGAACAAGACCCAGGCCACGGCCACCTACAATGACGGTTCCTCCAAGAACTTCAACGTGGAGTGGAACGCCGACGATTTGGCCAAGGTGGACACCTCCAAGGCCGGAACCTACGAGGTCAAAGGCACCGTCAAACAGGTCGACGAGGCGATGTACAACGACGCACGCGCCGATCCGGACATCTTCTACAACGAGGACGATGGCTACTATTACCTCACCGGCTCCACCTATGAGGTGAAGTCCACGGACGAGACCAACAACCAGAAGGATTCCTACCGCTCCATCGGCCTCAAACGCGCGAAGACCATCAGCGGGCTGAAGAACGCCGAGGAGCACATCATCATCAAGCCGGAGAACGGAACCCCGGGCCACAAAGATCAGTACCCCAACTCGTTCTACGGGTGGAGCGCGTTCATCTGGGCCCAGGAGTTCCACAAGATCAACGGCAAATGGTGGATCGTGGCCGGCTTCCACAAGGGCGATTCGTCCACGAACGGCGGATGGTGCAACAACACCATCCTGATTCCCTATACCGGTGACGAGCAGTCCATCAAGGACGGCGGCATGCTCAAGGCCGAGAACTGGGGCGAGCCGACCGTGTTGGAAGGCGCGGCTTTCGACGTGACTTATATGGAGCGTGAGGAGAACGGCAAGACCCAAGGCTATTGGTTGTTCCCCAAGAACGCCGGCCTGTATGTGGCCAAAGCCAAGATGGGCGATGGCGTGGTGCCACTGGTGGATGGCGGCTTGCAGAAGATCTACCAGGTGAGCCAGGTTTTTGAATACGGCAAATACGCCCCGACCCCCGGCGACAACTCCGAGGGCTCGGACCAGGCCATCGTGGAAGCGCCGTTCATGTTCGAACATGGCGACTACGTCTACATCCTCTACGCGGGCGGCACAGTGGACAAGTACTACACCACCAACCTGCTGCGCGCCAGTAAGGACGCCGATCTGCAGAAGGCCGACAGTTGGACGCAAGTGGACTTCCCGATCCTCGACACCAACGATACCGCCGATGGCAGGTACGGTGCGGACGAGTCCGGTTACGAGCGCAATCAGGCCGGGCCTGGTCACGTGTCTCTGGTGCATGACCAGGACGGCAACATGGTGATCGCCTACCACGCTCGTCCGTACCCGGAAATTCATTCCGGCTCCGCGGCCGGAGGCCTGTTCGACCAGGACCGCAACACGTGGGTCAAGGCCGTGAACGTGCGTGCCAACGGCATGATTGATGCTTCGCTGACCAAGGATCAGGAAGTCGCGCCCGCCAACCGTACCGTCACCGTGAAAGTGACCGTCGACAAGGCTCCGATTCCGGAACCGGAGCCGACGGTGCCGGTGACCGGCGTGACGCTGAATCCGACCGTCTTGGAACTGGTCACAGGCGATACCGCTGCGTTGAACGCCACGGTGACGCCGGAGAATGCCACCAATCGGAAAGTGGCATGGTCGTCTTCCGACGAATCGATCGCCACGGTGGATGACTCCGGTACGGTCACGGCAGCTAAAGCCGGTACGGTCACAATCACCGTGACTACCGAGGACGGTGAATTCGTAGCGACGGCGACAGTGACAGTAAAAGCCAAGGATTCCGGCGGGACACCTGATTCGAAACCGGAACAGCCATCTCAGCCGAACAATCCGAGCGATTCGAACAATCCGAATGGTTCAGATGGCAAAGGCGATGACACCAGTGCAAACGCCGACAAGTCCAATGGCTCGAACGACGGGCGCATATTGAGCAAAACCGGTGCCAGCGTGTGGGGCGTGGTCTTCGTGGCTATGACTCTCGCAGCAATTGGCGTCAGCTTTGCCATTATCCGTCGAATGGACTGAAACAAGTAATGGTTCCGACATAACCGATGCCGATATGTTGCCGACCGCAGCGCATCGGCATCGGTCCACGAATTTGCAACCCACGCTCCAATCAATGACCAAAGGAGGATCATGAAGAGCACATTCATCAAACGGGCGATAGCCGCCATGGCGGCGGTGCCCATGCTTGCTGTGGGGATGATTCTGCCGTTCACAGCCAGTGCGGACGAGGGCGGAGGATTGACCGACGCCAACCTTGTCGCCGCGTACGACTTCGAGGATGAAAACGACAAAGGGAAGGACATTTCCGGACACAACCACGACTTGAGCATTTCCGACGGTGTGGAATACGGCAAGCCCGGCGATTACACCAGCAAGGTCGTACAGCTTCGCGGAGATGGCAAGTACATGGAGTTTCCCACGGGTTTGTTCGATGGCATGGACAACTTCACGCTGGAGTTCGCGTCGAAGTCGCGTATGGCCGACAGCGACAACTTCTTCTCATTCTCCATCGGCAACGACAACCAGAAGTATTTCTTCTCCCGCCTGCGTCCAAGCAGCGTATACACATCCATTACCAAGGGATCCAATGGCGCCGAACAAGGGGTGAGCTTCAACGCGAACACTACCAGTGCTTGGCACACATACCGCATTTCGGTGAGCCCGACATTGATCGCTGTGTTCATGGATGGCCAGCTCAGGGGCATAAACAAGAACGTGACCACCAAGGTTTCTGATTTGGGCACGAATTTGAAGGCAACATTCGGCAAATCCACATGGTCCGGCGATAAGACCTACAATGGCGGCATCGACAACGTCAAACTGTGGAGCGCCACCTACGTCACCGATTCGATGGTATGGGATGGCGTAACCGTGCCTGGCTCCACCGAATCCGACGTGGCATTGCCCTCCGAAGACGCATTGGGTGATGTCATCGGTTGGAAATCCAGCGATACGGCTGTTATGGGCGATGACGGCAAAATCGTCGCGAACCCAACTCAAGACACCGAGGTGACGATGACGGCCACTGTCACCGCCTATGGCCAGACCTTCACCAAGGACTTTACTATCACGGTGGCTGCCGCCATTACTGACGCCGCGACCGCTGCCGAACGTCTGCTGGTGGACTATCAGCTGGCCGCTGGCGCGAAGCTGCCGACGGATATTCCAGGTGCATCCGATGCCAAAGTGACATGGAAGAGCTCTGACGCCGAGCTTGTCGGCAATGATGGCACAGTGGTTGGGACGGACGGCGATACGGCCAGGTCCGTGGATTTGACTGCCACCGTCACACTTGGCGATACCACTAAAACCAAGACATTCAAAGATTTGCGGGTCATGCCGAAAAACGCCCAGAACATCGCTTCGTACACGCGCGATGGCTCCGTCAATGGTGGTACCCGTGTCGGTAACGCCCTGCATCTGGCCATCAGCCGAAACGGCACGAGCTATGAGGCATTGAATCAGAATTACGGAGTGCTCTTCGCTGAAGCGAACTACATCGTAGACGAGGCGAACAAGACCATTGACACCACTGGTGCCGAAATCGGTCGCGGCATCGCCGATCCCTACCTATTCCGCATGGCGGACGGCAAGTATGCAATGGTCGCTGTACTTACCAAATACGACACCACTAAAAACCATGATTCCGCGACTGAACGACGTACTGATGGCGGGCAGGTGTTGTTCCTGACCTCCGACAACCTTTACCAGTGGGATGACGCTCCGAACGATTACGAAGTGACCGGCCGCGTAAAGCTGACTGATGACACCACGCAATTCGATAAGGGCACGCTTACCGCCGGCTGGGATGCCTCGGCGCAGAACTACCGTATCGGTTGGAAGGTCAATGGCGCATCCAAGTACGTGACCACCAAGGATTTCAAGTCCTTTACCAAACCTCAGTCCGGACCGGCTTTCAACAAGGTATCGCCTGATCTGACGGGCATTGACAACGCGCAGGCTTCCAATGTCATGCCGATCGAACAAGCCGATGCTTCCAAGTTGTCCGAACGCCTCGGGCGCGTGGTCAATACCAAGGTGGAAGGCCCCAAGCAGATCGATGTGTCCAAGGCCGGTGCCGATGAGGCCCAGAAGAGCAAGGCCGAACTGTTGGAAGAGATTACCGGCATGAAGGCCGACGGTAGCGCCGTGAAAACCAAGAGCGGCAGGTATTCCAAAGGCGCTACTGCCAGAGCCACCTATTCGGACGGTTCCACTTTCGATTTTCGTGTGAACTGGAATGCCGACGAACTGGATGCCATCGACACCACCAAAAGCGGCACCTATACCATCCACGGCACCATCATCCAGCAGAACTATTCCGAGCAGTTCCCGATGATGGAGAACCGCGCCGATCCGAACATCGTGTTCTGGAAAGGCAAATACTACGCGATGGGCACTTCCGATTCTGGTGGCATGACCACGTTGTATATCCGCTCTTCCGATACCCTCGCCGGTCTCAAAGACGCCAAGAAAGGCTCTAATGTGGATGGCGGGTGGAAGGTCGACGGTCAGGACACCTACCTATTCGGGCCGAAGGACAAGTTCGGACACCAAGGCTACCATTGGGCGCCGGAATTGCACGTGATCGATGGCAGACTCTATTGCTTCCTTGCCGCTTACCCGACCGGCGGTGCCGGCGACGCCAAGTTGAGCGGCAGCCCGAATTGGGCCGGACCGTCGGCATACGTGTACGAGCTGACCGGCGAAGACCAGGATCCGACCAAAACGGATAACTGGACCGAACATCGCGTGCTCAACAAGAACGGTAAGGAGCTTAACCTCAAAGCTCTGACCATCGACATGACCTATTTTGAGGTGAACGGTACATCTTATGTGGCATGGAGCCAAGGCGATGACACCTATGCAGGCGCACGCGCCGGCCTGTACATCGCCAAGACCACCAAAGACAAGCCGTGGCAGGTGACTTCGGATCCTGTGCGTTTGGCACAGCCGGTATACGGCTGGGAACTGTCCGGCGTGAGCGAGGGGCCGAATGTACTTGTCTCAAGCGGAAAAGTTTATATGGTGTTCTCCGCGCAGGAAGTCGGCGCGCAATATGCCACAGGCATGATGATCGCCGATGCGAAGTCCGATCTGACCAAGGCCGACAGCTGGACCAAATCCAACTATCCATGGTTGAAAAACGGCACGTTCGCCAATCAGCAGGGATTAGGACATAATTCCTACTTCACCGATCCCTATGGCGACACATACAATGTGTACCATGCGCTGCTTAACGGTACGGGCAGTCGTCATGCCGGCATTTTGCCGGTGCATTTCCGCGCTGACGGCACCCCCATCATCGACATGACCACCAGTGAGGAACTGGACCAGTCGAAGAAGGACGTGACGCTGACCGTTACGGTGAAGAGCAAGACGGTCGATTCGGGTGTCATCAATGCCGCTCCGACACTGTCCGGCGTGGATGACGTGACGGTGATGGTGGGTGATTCGTTTGACCCGCTGTCCGGCGTGACGGCGACCGATGAAGAGGATGGCGATCTGACCGATTCCATCAAGGTCATAGGCTCCGTGGACACCACCAAGGCCGGCGAATACGAACTCACCTATATCGTGACCGATTCACAGGGCGCCAAGACGTCCAAAAACCGTGTGGTGACGGTGAAGACGAAGGATTCCGGTGAGGCGCCGGACCCGAATCCGGGTCAGCCATCCAACCCGAATGGCTCAGGCGACAAGGCCGATCCGTCGGTCAATCCAACCGACAAAACCGATGGAGACAAGACCACGACTGGTTCCAGCCAGTCCGAAGACAAGCCGCAATCGTTGTCGAGGACCGGCGTGGCCGTGGTCTCGTTGGCCGGGGCCGCAATGTTGCTGGCCGTTGCCGGCATCGTGCTGTCCATATGGCGCAAGCGCAGCGTCTGACCAAGCGAAATGGTTTCGGCCCATCGTGCCGTTCAGAAACGATGGGCCGAAACCAACCATCCGATAACTATCAACGAGGATAATCATGCATAAAACTCGAATGACGAAAGCGGTCGGTGCCATTGTCGGCGCTGCAACGCTTATGGCCGGACTCATCGTGAGTCCCGGCGCCGCGATGTCGGCGGAGCCCGCCGCATCGAAGCGGACACCCAAAACAGCTTCCGTATCTCTGAGCGACTACAAGAACGACAAGAATCTGCTGGTCGACTACGACTTCAACGATTTGCAGGCCGATGCGACCGGCATCTACACCGCCAACGGTGTGACCGCGACCATCAACGGCAAAGCCGCGACCGGCACCGGCAGCGACGGCTCCACCGCGGCCAGGCTTTCCAGCGGCTTCTGGCTGGGCGATATCCAATCCGAGGACGGTTCCTCGCCGCTCAAAGGCAGGCATGCCATCGCCATCTCCTACGATTCCAAGCCCGATGCCAGTGGCAACACCGGCTGGTCGTTGTACGCCGCCCGCGACGCGGCCACCCCTTCGTACGGGCGGGAGCATTACATCGGTTTCCTCGACAAAACCGACGGCATCACTTTCGAACGGTACAACAACAATGACGGTGGCCGCCATGGCGCGAACGTCTCCGGCGATTCCAAAGCCGATTGGAAGCATGTCGATGTGGTGGTGACCGACGAATCCACGTCGATGTACATCGACGGCACGCTCGCCCAGACCGTCGAAGCCAAGGCCGAACATGACCTGACGTCCATCCTTGGGGAATCAGGCGGCATCCTGCAGATCGGCAAGGCCAACTGGGGCGCCGAATACTTCAGCGGATTGATCGACAACCTCAAGGTGTACGACTGCGCTGATGTGGCGGCCAAGGCCGCACTCGATGCGGCCGACGTGCCGGAATCCGCCACCGAGGACTTCACCGTGCCCATCTCCAGCAACGGTATGAGCATCACATGGACTTCCAGCAGCGAAGCCGTCGCCATAAACGCCAAAACCGGCAAAGCCACCGTCACCCGCCCCGCCGCCGACAAGGCCGACGTCAAGGTGACGCTTACCGCGAAACTCGGCGATGACGATACGGCTGCACGCACGTTCACGGTCACCGTTCCGCGTCAGCGGAACGACCAGGAGAAGTCCCAGGCGGACCTTGACGACGTGACCATCGACAGCGCCGACGACGTGCGTTCCAATATCACCGTGCCGACCAAGGGAACCAACGGCTCCATCATCGAATGGTCGGTAAAATCCGGTGCCGCCAGCATCGCCGACAAGGACGAGGAGAACGTCTCCAACGGCACCTTCCGCACCGTGACGGTGAAGCGTCCGGCGGCCGGAGCCAAAGCCTCGACCGTGGTGCTGACCGCCAAGGCGACGCTCGGCGAATCCGTCGCCACCAAGGAATTCACCCTCAAAGTGCAGCCGATGCCATCAAGCAACGCCAAGGACGAGGCCTACGTGTGGGCCTTCTTCACCGGCGAGGGCGTCGGCGGCGAAAAAATCAGCCTCGCTGCGTCCAAAGGCAACAACGCGCTCGACTGGAACACGCTGAACAACGGCACGCCGCTCATCACATCCACCAAAGGCGAGAAGGGCCTGCGCGATCCGTTCATCATGAAATCCAAGGACGGCGACAAGTTCTACATGCTCGCCACCGATCTCAAGATCTCGGGACGCGCGAACGCCAACGGGCTGGGCAATCTCAGCGGTTTCGCCGGATCCCAGGTGAACGGCTCCCTGTACATCGAAGTGTGGGAATCCACCGACTTGGTGAACTGGGGCAAGCAGCGTCATGTGAAGGTCAGTTCCAACTACGCGGGCAACACCTGGGCGCCGGAAGCTTACTGGGATTCTGAAATCGGCAAGTACGTGGTGTACTGGGCCTCGAACCTCTACGATACCGGGAACAGCACCGACCGCAAGGCCCTGACCTACAACCGCATGATGATCACCACGACCGACGATTTCGTGAACTTCTCGAAGCCGCAGGTATGGATCGACTCCCAGCGTGGCAATGGCACGGACGGCAAGGGATCCATCGACGTGACCATGCAGAAGGTCGGTGACACGTACTACCGCATCTACAAGGACGAAGCCTCCATGACCCTGCGTCAGGAGAAATCCACCAATGCGCTGGCCACGGTGAAGGGCGACTATCCAACCGCTTCCGGCGCCACGGATAGCTGGACCGAGGTCGGCACGAAGATCGGCGACGGCCAGTCGAACGGGTACGGCGGCACGTTCTCCGCGGGCGAGGGGCCGAGCCTGTTCAGGGCGAACGACGGCGACGTGAACGGCTACCGGTACTACCTGTTCGCGGACCAGCCGAACTACCATGGCGGTCCGAACCATTACGTGCCGATGGCCACCACCGACATCTCCGACGCGTCCAAGTGGCAGGTGGTCGGCGACAAGATGCCCGAGGCGAACTTCCCGACCAACTCCGATGGCGGCAAGCCGCGCCACGGCACCGTGCTGCCCGTGACCCGCGCCCAGTACCAGAAGGTGTTGGAAGCCTACGCTCCCGGCATCGCCGTGAAATCGGTCGACGCGATGAACGCGGCCACCAAAACCGGCGTCGCGCCGACGCTGCCGAAGACCGCGCATCTGACGATGGCGGACGGCACCCAGAAGGACGTGGCCGTGGAATGGGACGAGGTGAAGGCCGGCTCCTACGCGAAGCCTGGAACCTTCACCGTGAAGGGCGTCGCGCAGGACGACTCGCGCATGCCGGTCGAAGTCGTGGTGACCGTGGGCGCCGACATCGCCGAAGGCGAGGCCGAAGCCAAATCCGACGCGGCCAACATCACGCTCAACGGCGGCGAGACCGACGTGCGCACCAGCCTGACCCTGCCGACCGCGGGCACGAACGGCTCCACCATCGCGTGGAAATCCGACTCGGATCTCATCACCACTTCCGACAAAGACGGTGTGAAGGCCGGTTATCTGTCCAAGCGTCCCGCGAAGGATACGAAAGTAACCCTTACCGCCACCGTGAAAAACGGCGACGCCACCGTGACCCGCGAATTCACGCTCACCATCAAGGCCGAGGTGAAAAAAGGCAAGACCACGGATTACCTGTTCGCGCATTTCACCGGTTCCGAAGGCTCCGCAACCGACGAGCAGATGTACTTCGCCACCAGCAAGAACGGACTGACCTGGCATGACACCCGCGATGCGGGCGACCCGGTGCTCACCTCGAACGTCGGCGAGTCCGGCGTGCGCGACCCGTATCTGGTGCGCAGTCCGGAAGGCGACAAATTCTATCTGATCGCCACCGATCTGAGCATTTACCATCGCGGCGGCTGGGGCAAGGACAATCCGGCGGTCAACTACAACGGCTCGTTGAACCTCGTCGTATGGGAGTCCACCGACTTGGTGAACTGGTCCACGCCATACCTGACCGACGTGGCGTCGCGCATTCCGGCCGGCAACGGCAAGACCCAGGCCGCCATGGCGTGGGCGCCGGAAGCGCTATGGGACGAACAGGCCAAGCAGTACATCGTATACTGGGCGACCACCAGCTCCGCCGACGAACAGTCCGGCGGCACGGCCGACCCGACCAACATGTACTATTCGACCACGCGCGATTTCCGCACCTTCACCGATCCGGTCAAATGGATCGATTGGAAGGAATCCGTGATTGACACCACGATGATCAAGGCCGATGACGGGTACTACTACCGTGTCTCCGCCAAAGACAAGCTTCCGGTGGAACGCACGAAGAACCCATATGCGACGACCGTGAGCGCGCGTCCCGAAGACAGCAAGGACGCGAATCCGGAGACGGACTGGCAGTTCGTGGGCAACTTCGGCGACCTGGTGGGCAATGCGGGATGGACGGGCGCAAGCCTCGAAGGGCCGGAACTGTTCCGCTACAACGATGACGACGTGCTCGCCAAGGACGGCAAGTCCATGAAATACGGTCTTATGTGGGACCAGTTCGCCAGCGGCAAGGGCTACCTGCCGTTCTACAGCGCCGATTTGGGATCCACCGACACCGCCGACTGGGCGCAGGCCTCCGAAGTGAACTTCGGCGCGCTCAAAAAGCGTCATGGCACCATCCTGCCCATCACCGCCGCCGAATACCAGGCGGTGATGAAGGCCTTCAACAAGAAGACCGTGGATTGTGTGCCGGCCACTTCGGTGACCATCGACGGCAGGGGGACGATTGACCTGGGTGTGGGCGACACCGCCACCTTGAACGTCAAGATCGAACCTGCCGACAGCACCGATGACATAACGTGGTCGTCCTCGGATGGCACCGTGGCCTCTGTCGACGCCGAAGGCGTGGTGACCGGTCTCAAGACCGGAACCGCGGTCATCACCGTCAAAGTGGGCGATGCCACCGCCACGGTGACCGTTACTGTGAAAGGCAATGGCTCAGACAACGGGAACAACGGTGCGACCGGCGGTGAAAACGGTGGCACAGGCGGTGAGAACGGCAATGCAGGCGGTACCGGGAACGGCGGCCAGGAACGGCCGAACAATCCATCCGCTCCGAGCGGCACGGGCGGCCAAGGGGATGACGGCGGCAAGACGCCGGCCGGTGACAATCGGTCCGGCGGCGAAACGCGGTCGTTGTCGAAGACCGGCGTGGCCGTGGCTTCAATCGTCGGTGTGATCGTGCTGCTGGCCGTGGCCGGCACTGCGCTGGCTATGTGGCGCAGACGATTGTCGTGAACGGCGGCGCCGATACCGATCCATTTCCCGGATTGGTATCGGCGCGCACATATCGGCGTTACGGCCGACCGCGTCGCGAATGACGCGGAGTGGGCGCCCCCTATCCGCCGACGGCTCGCCGGGCGTTCCCAAGGCGTTATCGAAAAGTTACCTTGCCCGAGTCGATGTGCGGCGGACGTTCGCATAATATGGGAACCATCGTGTATTTGACCGACGTTCGGAATGAGCCGATGTTCGGCGGCACGGTGCTGCTGAAGACGCCGCAGCGATGCGGTGGGGCAGACAAGGCATGGGACGAAGAGGAGACTCATGGTGAGTGCATGGAAAAAGGCAGTCGCGGCTTTGGCCGCCATTCCGATGCTGGGGGCGATGATTCCCGCCGCGTCGGCTGCCGAAACAAACGGGAATGGAGCCGGCGCCTCGTCCGTGCGGACGGTCTCGGCATCCACGGCGACCGCCACGGCGGCGAAAAACACCGCGTCGACGGACGCCGACGCCGCCGATGGGACCAACGGATATCTGTGGCTGCATTTCGAAGCGACGGATTATGAAAAAATCTACTACGGATACAGTGCGGACGGCTCGAATTGGCGCAAGCTGAACGACAACAAGCCGTTGATCTCATCGAACACGGCCAACAAGGGCATTCGCGACCCACACCTGATCAAGTTGCAGAAGCCTGACGCGGACGGCTACAAATACGTGATGATAGGCACCGATCTGCACGCGGAAGGCACCGCCAGCGGAAAAAGCTGGAGCCAGCAGAGCCAGAACCTCATCGTCTCGCGCTCCAAGGATCTGGTGAACTGGACGGACGCCGAGGCGGTCAAGGGCGGTTGGGACAACGCCGACCGCATGTGGGCGCCGGAAGCCATCTACGATCCCGAGACCAAGGATTACCTGGTCTACTATTCCGCCAAGCCGAAGAACAGCGATCAGCTGCTTGGCGTGTACCGGGTGCATACCAAGGATTTCAAGACGTTCACCCAGCCGGAGGGAACGGACGGCGACCCCCAGCCGTGGGTGTACCAAGGCACCGCCGCCGATGGCACGGACACCAAGGAAAACATCATCGATTCCACCATCGTCAAAGGCGATGACGGCGACTACTACCGTTTCTCCACTTCCGATTGGAGCACGGTGGTCGACACCGCCAAGACCCTGGACGGCAAATGGACCCGCATCGTCGAGCGCGACTCCGACATGAACGCCGACGGCACGTCCCGCATCACCGGAGACACAGTGGCGATGAACACCTCCACCGCGGGATTGGGCGGCATCGAAGGACTGACCGTATTCCAGAAGCCCGATGGCACATGGGTCATCATGGGCGACAACCAAGGTTACAAGGCGCGTTCCATCGCCAAACTTTCCGATCTGAAGAACGGCGTGGCCACCGCGAGCATGTCCACGAACTTCCCGAAGCGTTTCCGCCATGGCACCATCGTGCCGCTGACCGCTTCCGAAAAGCGCGCCGTGCTCAAGGCATATGACGGCGCGACGGATTCCGTTTCCGCGGACAAGGCCGGTTCCGATCCGATCGCACAGTACGATTTCGAGGATTCGAGCAATCGCGGCAAGGATTCCAAGGGCGGCAACGACCTGACGTTCTCCGGAACGCCGGAATTCGGCGTTCCCGGCGATTGGAACACGAATGTGATGCAGCTGCGCCCCAGCAAGAACGCCTATGCGGAATTCCCCCAGGGCATGTTCGACGGGCGTGACTCCTTCACCTTGGAATTCGAAGCCAAATCACGCGCCTCCAGCGGCAACTACTTCTCCTTCGCCATCGGCGCAAGCGATCAGAAGTACATCATCATCCGACTGCGTGGCGACCAGATCTACACCGCCATCACCGACGCCACATGGAACGCGGAACAGGGGGTGAGCGCGAAGCTTGCCACAACGTCATGGCACAAGTACGCCATCACCGTCGAACCGCACCGCATCGCGGTCTATGCCGACAACCAGCTGCTCGGTGAAAACACCGATGTGACCGTGAGCGTCTCCGACCTGGGCGAGAACCTCAAAGCCTACATCGGCAAATCGTTCTATTCCGCGGATGGCCTGTGGGACGGCGGCGTGGACAAAATCAAGGTCTACAACTACGCCCGTTCCATGCGCGACATGCTGGGCGACGTGAACGTGAAATCCGCCGTGGTCGGCACGGTCCCCTCCGATCCTTCCAAGGAGGTCGGCACCGACGACCACACGGCGCTGTACGCCAAGGTGGATGCCGACGCCGGAACCATCACCCCGACCGTGAACAGACTCGCCTCCGACAAGCTCGCCGAATCGCCGGCCAGCTTCACGCTCAACCGCAATGACGTGCCGGTCACGATGACCATCGACGGACAACCCTTCGGCACCCGGTCCGAAGACGGATACTCCATCGCAGGCGTGCTTGACGCCACCAAGGACCATGCGGTCGAAATCACGGCCACGGAGAACGACGGCTCCAAGGTCGTCAAGAAGTGGACGCTCAAGGCGGCCACGGTGTCCAACAATCCGGTGTTGCCGGGCCAGTACGCCGATCCGGACATCGATTACTTCCCGGAAACCGGCAAGTTCTGGATCTATCCGACCACCGACGGATTCTCCGGCTGGAGCGGCAACTACTTCCATGCATGGTCGTCTTCGGATCTGGTGAACTGGACCGACGAAGGCGTGATCCTCGACGTGAAGGCGGACAACAAGCCGGCCGAAGGCCAGAACGCCGATCCGGCGAATTACGACGGTTCGAAGGTCGACAACATCGCGTTCTCACCATGGTCGGTGGGTTCCGCATGGGCGCCGACCATCGAGGCCAAGGACACGAACAACGACGGCAAGATGGAGTACTACTTCTACTATTGCGCGAAGAAGACGAACGGAGAATCGGCGATCGGCGTGGCCGTCGCGGACAATCCCGCAGGGCCGTTCAAGGCCGCCGACCAGCCGCTGGTCAGCCGCACCATGGAAGGCGTGACCGTCGGCCAGGCCATCGACCCGTCCATCTTCACCGATGACGACGGCACGTCGTACATCCTGTACGGCAACGGCACGCCGGCCATCGCCCAGCTGAACGACGACATGACGTCCATCAAGGAAGGCACCGTGCGCAAACTCAGCGGGCTCAAGGACTTCCGCGAGTCCGTCGTCGTGATGAAGCACGGCGGCAAATACCACTGGACCTGGTCGTGCGACGACGCCGGCAGCGAGAACTACCACGTCAACTACGGCGTGTCCGATTCGCTTGACGGCGCCATCACCGTGAAGACCGAATGGCTCGTCGGCAAGGACAAGAACAGCGGCATCCAAGGAACCGCCCACCAGTCCGACGTGACCGTGACCGACGGCACCGGCCGTGAGCGCACGTTCATGGCCTACCATCGCCACTACACGCCGCTGGGAGTGTTCACCTCCGGCCTCGGCTACCACCGTGAGACCGCCATCAGCGAAGTCACCTTCGACAAGGACGGCTACATGGAGAAGATCGATGTGACCAAGAACATCGAACCGGTGCAGATGGCCAAAACCGATTACGCGAAGCTGGAGGCCGCCGTCGAGCAGGCCAAGGCGCTCAAGGAATCGGATTACACCGCTGAATCGTGGAAGACGTTCCGTGATTCCGGCAAGCTGGAAGCCGCGGAAAAGGTGCTGGACACCAAGGACGCGAAGTACACCGCGTACCAGACCGAAGTCGATGCGGCCGCGTCTGAACTGACCGCGGCGATGGGCGGATTGGTCAGGAACGAGCCGGTGAGCCCGCCGGCCTCGGTGGACAAGTCGCAGCTGCAGGCCGCGGTCGACGCCGCGAAGCCGGAATCGGACGCCTCGAAGTACACCGCCGAATCGTGGAAGGCGTACCGGGAAGCTTTGGAGGCCGCCGAAGCGGTGCTGGCGAACGAATCCGCCACCCAAGAGCAGGTGGACGCCGCACTGGAATCGCTCAAATCGGCGGAATCCGGTCTGAAGACGGCGGATTCGGGGGAGACCCCGGAGCAGCCGGGTGCATCGGACAAGCCGAATGCTGGCGGCTCCGGCGATGATTCCGGCAATAATTCCAGTGGCGGGCATGACGGCGATTCCGGTGACAAGACGGAAACGGCCGCCAACGGAAAGTCCACGACCGTGGCCGACACGGGATCCGCCATCGTCGCGGTGGCCGTGGCGGGAATCGCGCTCGCCGTGGCGGGCGTCGTGCTGATCGCGCGTCGCCATCGCGTCGAGGACTGATTCCCTGACGGGATCCAATCCGCGCGTCGGGTCCGTCGGGGACGATTGGCGCGCCGAATGGATGAAAGGGTGGATGCTTCCGCAGGGATGCGTCCACCCTTTTGAAATGTTATGAAACTGTTATCCGAATGTACAGGGGCTTCGTCGCGGATGAAACGATTGCTTTCCTTGAAATGGCAAGGTTTCCAACGTTTTCTTGCGGTGCCTTTCGTTGGTTTGGGAAAACCGTGGCCGCGGAAGTCCCTGCGATAAGCTGGATTCGTGTCGTCTTCATCGTGCGACGATGAGGGCGTGACGGGAAAAGGGTGCTCAAGGAGGAGCGTATGACATTGAAAAACGGCAAACATAGGATGCGCCGCGTCGCCGCATCGATCGCGGCTGTGGCCACGTTGACTTCCGGCATGGCGCTTGGCGCGTCGACCGCCATCGCGGATACCGAAAATGCCGCGGAAGGCGCCGCTAATCTGACGTTGCTCGCAGGATGGGACTTCACCGGCGACTACAAATCGGAGAACGGCACCATCGCGGACTCCACCGGCAAATACGATATGACGTTGCACAACGGCGCGTACGTCGAGAAATTCGGAGACCGCAGCCAGAGCGAGGCATTGCAGCTCAAGGGCGACAGCAAACAGTACGCCGAAATCGACAGCGGCCTGTTCAAGGCGGCCGGCAACACCTTCACCGTGGAATTCGCGGCGAAATCGCGCCATTCCGACGATGGCAAGCATTTCAGCTTCACCGTCGGCAAGGACCGCAACAAGTATCTGATGTACTACGGCAGCACCGATTCGGTGAAGACCGTCATCTCCGACGACACATGGAAGAACGAGCAGGGCGGCAAAGTCGCCGTTTCCGACAACAACAATAAGTGGCACAACTACAAGCTTGTGGTGGACGGCACCAAGCTGGCCGTGTTCCGCGACAACGCGTTGATCATCTACAAGGCGGACACCGGCATCACAATGAGCGATCTGGAATCCACCGTCACCTACATCGGCAAATCCTTCTACGACGAAGACAATTACTGGAACGGCGCGCTGGACGACCTCAAGGTCTACAAAGGCGCCGAACCGATCAACGTCGCCACCGGCGTGACCGTCGCGGGAGCCGACAAGGTCGGCGAGGGGGAAAGCACACAGCTCACCGCCACCGTGGCTCCGGAAGACGCCGTGGACAAGAACCTGACCTGGTCGTCCTCCGACACCTCCGTGGCGACCGTGGACGCCGAAGGCAAAGTGACCGGCGTCAAGGGCGGCACCGTGACGATCACGGCCACGAATCCAATCACCGGAGTGAAAGGCGAGAAGCGGATCACGGTCGCTGAACTGTCCGACCAGGACAAGGCCAAGGCCGACGTGGACGCCGCCGTCGCGAAGATCGCGACCACCACCACGGAGAACCTGCCGCTCGACACCGAAGGCGAGCATGGCACCAGCATCGTATGGACGTCGTCCGACGCGAAGCTGATCACGCCGACGAATACGAAGTACAGCAATCCGAATGCAGACATCGACGTCGCGGCCGATCCCTACAAGGACGGCGGCGTGGTCAACCGTCCCGCCTACGGCGACGGCGACGCCAAAGCCACATTGACCGCCACCGCGAGCGTGAACGGCGAAAGCGCATCCAAGCAGGTCGAAATCACCGTCAAGGAGAAGACGCGCACCGCGCCCGACGAAGGCTACGCGGCGGCCAATTTCAAATCCGACAACGGCAACGACGAACGCATCTGGATGTCCAGCACCGAAGGGCAGAACTTCTTCTCGTTCAAGGTGCGCAACAACGGCAATGCCGTGCTCGCCAACGACGCCGACACCGGCGGCCTGCGCGACGCCTACATCCTGCGCTCGCATGACGGCGACAAGTACTACATGATCGCCACCGACCTGAAGGTGTACGCGGCCGGAGCCGGCTGGGGCAACGTGCAGACGCACGGTTCCACCAAGGTGGAGGTGTACGAGTCCAAAGATCTGATGAACTGGACCCGCACCAACGGCGACGGCAACGGCGGCATCGTCATCAACGACGAATACGCGGGCATGACATGGGCTCCGGAAGCATATTGGGACGACGATCTCAACGCCTACGTGGTGTTCTTCTCGTCGCGCATGTACAACGACAAGGAGCACACCGATCCGGTCAAGAACTCGACGACCGGAAACAGCTCCTACGCGCAAGTGCGCTACGCCATCACCCGCGACTTCGTGAACTTCACCGCGCCGCAGAAGTGGCAGGACACCGGTTACGCACGCATCGACTCCACGGTGATGAAGATCGGCGAATACTACTACCGGCTCACCAAGAACGAGGAAAGCGGAGCCGCGGGCGACTACATCACCACCGGCAAAAGCATCTTCCTGGAACGTTCCAAGCACCTGACCGCTCCGACCACCAAGGCCGACCCGAACCAGGACCCCGAGACCGGCTGGCAGCTGCTCGAACAGAACCTGCTGCCGTTCGAAGGTCCGGAAGTGGTCAAGCTGAACAAGGACGATCCCCTCAACACCAAGGACGATGACGGCTACATCCTGCTGTCGGACAACTTCAACTACCGCGCGTTCATGACCACCGGCAAGGCGTTGTCCGAAACCAATTGGAACAATACGATGCTGTCGCGCTATCCGGATTTCAACAATGAGAAGAAGGCCGTGAAGGCCGAATCCGGGGCGCAGGGATTCATCGCCTCCGGCTCGAACGGCGGACTGCCTTCGATCGTCCGCCATGGCGCGTTCGTGAACGTTCCGCAGACGGTGCTCGACGTGATGAAGACATGGACTTCCGACAACCCGACTACCATCCAGGCGGTCGATTCCACGACGACGGTCGCCTATGATGCCGATTCGCGTGTGCTGACCGCCACCGTGAAGGCGTCGGACAAGGGCACGGTCGCCGGTTCCGTGACGTTCACGGTGGGCGATTGGACCTCCGATCCGGTGAAGCTGAACGCCGATGGCACCGCCCAGATCACCGTGCCGAACACGGTGTCGGGCAGCGCGGCGAAGGCCGCCTACGACGGTTACACCGATGGGCTGGTGAAGGCCTCGTCCGGTTCCATCGACGTTGCGATTGCAGCGGTAACGGAGCCGGAGCCGCCGCTGTCGTCCGACGCGACGCTCGCCTCGCTCGCCGTGGGCGGAAAGACGGTCGATCTGGTTGCCGCGGCCAAGGGCACCGCGACGATGGAAGTCGCCGATCCTTCCAAGGTGGCCGCGGACGATGTCGATTACGCGCTGACCGACAAGGAAAACGCCAGGGCGGAAGTCAAGGTCGCCGGCAACGTGGTGACGGTCACCGTCACGGCGCAGGACGGCACCGTCAAGGTCTACAAAGTCACGTTGACCAAGGCGAAGGGCGAATCCGGCGGATCCGAGAATCCGGGCGGTTCCGGCTCCTCGGGCACTGGTTCCAATGACGGCGGCTCCGCCCAACAGCGGCCGGATAAGGGCGCATCCGATGGCGCGTCGGACGGTGCGTCCGATAACGCCATCGCCAACACTGGTTCCTCCGTGGCCGCGCTGGCGTTGTGCGCGACGCTGCTGACGGTCGCGGGCGTCGCCGTCATGGTACGTCGGCGTCGTTCCTGAAAGGCTCATGTCCCTCCTCGCATCTTCCGCGAGCGATGTGACCGCGTTCCTGTGACGGTGCTTTGACACTTCATCACAGCGCGGGAACGGGCGCGGCGTGCCATGGTCGTGCGTCGCGCCCGTTCCGGCCGCGGGCATGCGAAGAAAACAACATGGGCTTCGGACGTTTCGTCCGAAGCCCATGTGCATGTGATGATCCGCTATGGAATCAGGTCAGTCGCAGTCATTCCTTGATTTTTCCGCGACGGACCTTGAGCAATGCGATGCCGGCGATCGCCAGCGCCACGGTGGCGCCGCCGATGTTGGCGACGGCGTTGCCCGTCTTGCCCAGCGGAGACCCCTCGCCGTGGTTGGACGACGAGACGGAAGCCGAACCATTCTGGCCGGAATCCGTGCCGCTCGTCTGGCTGTTGCCTGCCGCGCCGGCTGAGCCGGCGCCCGGGTTCGGCTTCGGCTTCGGAGACGGGTTCTTCTGGAGGGCGTTGATTGCCGCGTCGAGCTGTTGTTCGGCGGCGTCGACACCGTCCTGCGTGGCATTGCCGTCGGCGAGCAGCTTCTTGGCGTTGTTCAGTGCGGCGGCGAACATGGTCCAGGAATCCTTGGTGTAGTCGGATTCCTTCAGCTGCTCGGCCTGCTTGACCAGCGCCTCGAGCTTGCCCTTGTTCACCGTCGCCGGCACGTTGTACGCCAACTCGTCGTATGCCTTCTGCAAAGCGTTGTAGGCGTTGTCCACATCGCCTTGGGTGGCATTGCCGTCGGCCAGAACGTCCTGCGCTGCCTTCAGCGCGGCGGCGAACGCGGTCCAGGAATCCTTGGTGTAGTCGGATTCCTTCAGTGTGCTGAACCGTGCGACCAGAGACTTGAGCTTCGCCTTGTTCGCATCGTATCCGTCCACATCCAGCGTCATGTTCTGATCGGCACGGTCCGGCTGCTGGCCGTCCGCGTGCAGTGTGAGCACGCGACGATTACCGACAGTGGACGGTGTATTGGTGCTTTCGTGGATGGGGATGATGGTTCCATCATTGTCCACGAAAGCGCTGACACCGTTGTTGGAACCGGTTTTGTCGCCGAAGGAGAGATCCGGATCGTAACCGTCGAGCATCGCGGAGGTGTCGCCGCCGGCGGTGTCCACCGTGGAGTCGTCTCCGGCGCTGTAGGCGGAATCCATCTGCACAGCGTACATCATGTTGGCGGTTTTGTCGGTGCTCTTGTAACCAAGGGCGCTCAGCTTGGTGGACAGCACCACCTGGTTCGAATCGCTGATGAAGGCGTCGTCGATCGGTTCTTGATCGACAAGGGCGCTGGCGGTGAGCCCCTGGCTGGTGTTCTCCACCTTGTAGGTGTCGGCCCAAGCGGTGTCGTACTGCGTGGAATCGGCGTTCGTGCTCACCATGATCGCATAATCCGGAGTGGCATCGAGGTTGGTGTCGAGAAGAACGGTCGGGGCGACGGTGTTGCCCAAACGGCTCCAGGTCTTATCGGTCACCACGGCGAAATTCACCACACCCTGGGAAGGATCGTTGAGCTGCGGCGCGGTCGAGGAGTATCCAATGGCCCGGATGTCCGCAGCCGCAAGGCTGCGCTGGGCGGCGCTTGACGCATCGCCATAGTCCACATCCACCGGATCGGTGGCGCTCAGCACCATCGGATACGCGCGGGAGTTCCATGCGTCGGCCGTGTCGCCTTGTGCGATTCCGTTGCCGGAGACCCGCAGGCCGCGGGTGCCCTTGCCGGTCCGCACCAACGTGGTCTGGGTGTCGGAGACCGGTTTGGGCGCGCAGGACACCGCGACGCGCAGGCCGAACGAGCCGTCGCCCGAATCAAGGTCCGAGCCATCGGCCGGGGTGAGCTCGACCACGCCGCTGGCGTCGGTGACGTAACTGGTGGTCTTATCGCCGATCTTGTCGGCCTGGGTGGTGTCGCGCACATGGCGCAGCCTGGATTGGTCCACATTCAGCGTCACATCGAACGTCGCGGTTCCACGCGGGCCGATGGTCACGGAATTCGTGCTCGTCGTGTAGGCCACACCCGGCACGTTGGTGCGGGGCTCGTAGGCGACCTTGTAGGTGCGCGTGGTCTTCGACCAATTGCGCACGGTGAAGGTCTTCTTGGCGGTGTAGCCGCTCTTCGGAACCTGGACGACGCCGAACTGGCCCGTCACCGCGGTCTGGTCGTCGGAGGAGACCTGCACATCGTTCTTGACCGCGGCGTATGCGTCGATGCGGCCGGTTCCCACACGCAGCGGGCCATACGCGGTCTTGCGGTCGGCGGTGAGCACGTCATGGTCGGCGGTGTTCATGATCTGTTCCTTGACTTGGGGCGCGCTCCAATCGGGATGCGCGGCGCTGACCAAGGCGGCGACGCCGGAAGTGAGCGGCGTCGCCATGGACGTGCCGCTCATGACCTCCGGTTTGGTCCCGGTGCCGGCGGAAGCGGAGATGATGCCCACGCCGGGCGCGGCGACATCGGGCTTGACGGTGCCGTCATAGGAACCATGGATGCCGCGGGAAGTGAACGATGCGATGGTGTCTTCGCTTTCCTGGGAATAATCGGAATCGACGCCCATGCGCAGGTCGGATGAGAACGTGACGTTCAGCGTGCCGTCATCGATGGCCTGCTGGACCTTGTCGTTCTCCGCGGCGTTCTTCACCAGTTGGAATCCCGGAATATCCGCGTTGCCGGCAATGCCGGCCTCGGGAATGTTCGATTGGGAAGCGAACATGATGCCCACGGCGCCGGCCTTCTCGGCGTTGTCGAAACGGACCTTGGAACCGCAGTTGACGGCCGAATCGTCCCAATCCACATACGCGATCTTGCCTTTGACCGCGGCGGCGTCCTCGGCGGAATACGCCTGGCAGCCATCGAGATTGTCCCGGGATTTCACCCTTGCCACATCGGCGGTGAGATTGAAATCGTCCAGCTTCGCGTAATTCACGGAATACTGTCCGGCCAGTTTGGCGCCATGCAGCGCATCCGGCGTGTTGACCGTGATCGCGTCCTGCCAAGCCTTGCCGCTGGCGCTCGCCGCGACGGTGAGCGCGGATGCCGCGGTGCCCGGAGCGCCGGCGATGTCGGTCACGTCACCGTCGTTGCCGGCCGCGATCACCGACAGCACGCCATCCTCGTTCAGCGTGTTCACCGCGATGTTCTCCGGATCGTCGGACGAGCCGAAGCTGCCGCCCAGCGACATGGAGACGATATTGATGCGGTCGGACGAATCGGCGGCCTCGATGTTGTGCTCCGCCACCCAGTTGAGGGCGTCCATCACCAGACCGGTGGTGCCGCCGTTGTCGCCGAACACCTTCAGCGCGTAGATGCCGGCCTCGGGAGCCGAGCCGGGGCCCACCTGCCAGCCGGCGATGTCCTTCGCGCTGAGCTTCGAATAGTCGCCGCCCTTGAAAGACGTTCCGTTGCCGGTGACGCCATAGCCGGCGGCGGTGCCGGCGACATGGGTTCCGTGGTGCCCGCCGGGGCCGTCGATCGGATTGCCGTCAGGCTTGGGGGTGGAATCCCCGCCATCCGGGTCGTAGTCCGCGCCGGCGAAATCATAGCCGCCCTTGAACTTGCTCTTGTCCAGAAGCTTGCTCAGCGTGCCGTCGGACAGCGGGTCCGCGGTCGACGACAGTGCCGTCTGGTAGGCCGCTTCGGTGCCCGCTCCGCCGAAGTCGGCGTGGGTGTAGTCCAATCCGGTATCCACGATGGCGATGTTCACGCCTTTGCCGGTGGTTCCCGTCTGGTTCCACGTCTTCAGCGCGTTGACCAGCGAATCGCTGTGAATGTTGGCCGGAGCCTCCCCGGTGCTTGGCTTCGAAGACTGTGGGAGCTGCGGCTGCTCCTTGGTCGCGTCGGCGGTGGACGCGGTCGTCGCGGTACGCGGATGGATCTTGGTGATGCGGATCACGGAGGCGTTGCGCTCGGCAAGCGCGCGCAGGGCGTCGGCATCGGCGGTGACCGCGGCGCCCGGCAGAATGTAAGGCGTCGTGTACAGCGTCTGCGCGTTGCCGTCCAAAGACTTCAGCTGGGAGAGCACGCTCTGCGTGGTGTTCTCCGATTGGCGTGCCGCCGCATGCGCCGCGCTACGTGATTGCACGGCCCTTCCCGCCGCGGACATGCCGGAACGCGCCGATTCGGACTCGGTCTTCGCCTCCAATCCGGAAGTGCCTTTGGTCTGGATGAACGCCGTGACCGTTCCGTCGGCGTTGGTCATCTCGTCGGACAGCTTGCTATGCACATGGGCTTCGCGAAGCGCCGAGGTGTCGCCGGAAACGGATGGACGATTGGCTGGGGCCGCCTGCGCCATTGTCGGTACAAGCGCTCCCAACATCGTCGCTATACCGGCTATGCCCGCCATCCAGCGGGCGTGTTTTCCATATAGCATTGTTTCCCTCTCTTATAATCCCCCACATGGAATGAGAAATCACCACCATTCCTTGTGCATGAGTGTTTCATGAATATTTCATGAACGCTTTCTGATTGCCTAATGTGAGGAATCAGACATTCCGTCCGCGCGGAATATGCCCTCGAAGCCGGCGACTGCGTTGTCGAAATGCAAAAGATGCCGAATTGTTATTTTTCCGACAATGGCGATTTCACAGGTTTTTCGCGCGAAAAAGCTTGTTTTTCCATTGTTTTTCACAAAGACGCCGTTGGTTTTTCGCAGAAGTCCCCGTTTATCGTGTCGCGGCTCGATGCTGTTAGCATCAAGGGTGCGCGTGGCTCGGTCTGCCCCAGATCCAAGGTGATTGGGCGGACGGAGGCGCCGCGTGGAGCGAACCGCGGCACGCGGCAACGTTCCGTGATCAATGATGATTCAAGGCTCGAAGAGGAGCATGCATGAATACAGGAGTCAGAAGAGGGAGACGCCGTATCGTGGCTTCCGTCGCCGTCGCGGCGACGATGCTGACGGTTTGCGTCGGCGCGACCCAGTCTTTCGCGCAGGATTCGCAACAAAGCACCGTCGCGCGAACGGTATCGGTTCCCACGCCTCTGGTCGATTATGATTTCAGCGGCGATGACGGCGCCGGCGCCGTCGCCAACACGGTGAAGGGATCGGCCTTCGGCGCGGCCCAGGTCAAAGGCGCCGACGACGCGAACAAGGCCGGCACATACGCGGACGGCGCATTGCAGATGGACGGCGACGAATATGTGCGGCTGCCGGACGGTCTGCTGGAAGGCAAGCGGTCGGCCACCGTCTCCGTGATGGTGAAGAACGCCACGGCGTCGATCTCCGATGCCAAATGGAGCTACATGCTCACGCTCGGTGGCACCCGAAGCGGCAACCAGGGGAACTGGGCCGTCTCCACGCATAACGGCCTGTACACCACCATCACGCCCGACGGCAACGGTTCCAACGAAAACTATTTCAGCGCTTCCGAGAACCTGTCCACGGAAAAGTACAGTCTGCTCACCGTCACCATCGACGGCGACGCCAAACAATCCACCATCTACATCAACGGACGCGTGGTCGGCCAGGGAACGTTCGATACGCTTCCCAACCAATTCAAGGCGCAGAACTGGAACACCATCGGCAACTCCACCTATCCCGGCGTGGGTGATCTGCTGTTCCACGGAGCGGTCAAATCCTATACGCTGTATGACACGGCGCTCAGCCAGTCCCAGATCGTGTCGCTGCTGGACGCGGATGGCGTCGACGACCTGCTGAACGGCGAGATCGACACGCTGAGCGTGCCGGCGACGGCGACATCCGATTTCCAGGTCAAAACCGCCACCGACAACGCCAAGGTCGTCTGGTCGTCCAGCGACGACGACGTCATCCGCATCGATGCCGACGGCACCGCCAAAGTCACGCCTTCCACACAACAGGATGAAAAGGTGACGCTTACCGCGACGCTGAACCCCAACGCCGGCATCAACGCGCCGCCATCGCCGATCACCAGACGATTCGAAGTGAATGTGCCGAAGACGTTGAGCGACAAGGAAGCCGTGAAAGCCGATTTGGCCGCCATTGAAATCGACAACGCCGCCAACATGCGCTCCAACTTCTCCGTGCCGGCCGAAGGGTCCAATGGCTCCACCATCAGCTGGACCGTGAAAAACGGGGGAACCGCCGATCCCAAGATCTCCGGCAAAACCACGCAAAGCGTGACCGGCTCCTACAACACCGTCACCATCGGCAGGCCCGCCGCCGGCGCGAAGGACACGACGATCGTGCTCACCGCGACCGTGAAACACGGCAAGGAGACCCTCACCAAGGATTTCCGCGTGACCGTCAAGGCGATGCCCTCCGCGAAGAATGCCAATGAAGCCTATGTATGGGTCTATTTCACCGGCGAGGACGGCGAAAGCCAGAAGGTGAGCATCGCAGCCTCGAAAGGCAACAACGCGCTCGACTGGAACAACCTCAACACCAATGCCGAAGGCAAAGCCGAGCCGATCCTCACCTCTGCCTTCGGGGAAAAGGGTCTGCGCGACCCGTTCATCATGCGTTCGCATGACGGCGACAAGTTCTACATGCTCGCCACGGATCTGAAAGTCGTCAACGGCGATTTCTCCACGGCGCAGAACAAAGGATCCAAATACATCGAGATCTGGGAATCCACCGACCTGGTGAACTGGTCGAACCAGCGCCATGTGAAGGTGAGCACCGACTACGCCGGCAACACCTGGGCGCCGGAAGCCTACTGGGACGACGAGCTCGGCACCTATGTGGTGTACTGGGCGTCGAACATGTACACCACCACCGACACGAACGACCGCACCTCGTTGACCTACAACCAGATGTTCTACGCCACCACCGATGACTTCGTGAACTTCTCCAAGCCGAAGGCATGGATCAACGTGGACCGTCGCGGACAGTCCGGCGCCGGCTCGATCGACGCGACCGTGCAGAAGGTCGGTGACACGTATTACCGCATCTACAAGGACGAGAAGACGATGACGCTCCGCGAGGAGACCGGCAAGCACCTCACCTCGTCCATCGGCAAGGACGGCGATACGGATTACGCCCAAGCGCTCAAGGGCTCCGATTGGACCGAGGTCGGCACGAAGATCGGCGACGGCCAGTCGAACGGGTACGGCGGCACGTTCTCCGCGGGCGAGGGGCCGAGCCTGTTCAGGGCGAACGACGGCGACGTGAACGGCTACCGGTACTACCTGTTCGCGGACCAGCCGAACTACCATGGCGGTCCGAACCATTACGTGCCGATGGCCACCACCGACATCTCCGACGCGTCCAAGTGGCAGGTGGTCGGCGACAAGATGCCCGAGGCGAACTTCCCGACCAACTCCGATGGCGGCAAGCCGCGCCACGGCACCGTGCTGCCCGTGACCCGCGCCCAGTACCAGAAGGTGTTGGAAGCCTACGCTCCCGGCATCGCCGTGAAATCGGTCGACGCGATGAACGCGGCCACCAAAACCGGCGTCGCGCCGACGCTGCCGAAGACCGCGCATCTGACGATGGCGGACGGCACCCAGAAGGACGTGGCCGTGGAATGGGACGAGGTGAAGGCCGGCTCCTACGCGAAGCCTGGAACCTTCACCGTGAAGGGCGTCGCGCAGGACGACTCGCGCATGCCGGTCGAAGTGACCGTCACGGTGTCCGAAACATCCTCCGACGTCGCATCATATGATGGCGGAACCCTCAAGGTCTCCACGGAAGGCACGGTGGTCTTCGCCGAGCCCGATGCCGTGCGGGGATATTCGCGCCGCGCCCTGCTGACGGCGCCCAAGGCCGGAACCGTCGGCATGACGGATGACGGCGTGCGCTACGATGCGCTGGCCGCGGCGGCGGGCACGTACAAGTTCGTCGTGCGTTACGCATCGAAGGACGGAAGCCTCGCCGATGTGACATATACGGCCAACGTCGTGAAGGATCTGGCGGACGCCACGCACCAGCGGGCATCCGCGCACGATCCCAGCATCGTCAAGGAAGGCGACACCTACTACGTGTTCGGCTCGCATCGGGCATGGCTGAGGTCCAAGGACCTGAAGAACTGGGAATCCTTCGAGAACAACCTCTCCACCGACTACGCCGAAATCCTCGCCGAACCATGGGCCGCATGGTCCAGCCAAAACGACAACGCCAACACGGACATCTCCGGCAACATGTGGGCGCCGGACGTGGTGTGGAACAAGACCATGAACAAGTGGTGCATGTATCTGTCGCTCAATGGCGGCGGCAGGAACAACGTGCAGAAATCCATGATCGTGCTGCTCACCGCGGACCACCTTGACGGTGACTGGACCTACGTCGCCCCCGTGGTCTACTCCGGCTTCCGGGACTCCGACGTGGCCGCCACCGACATCGGCAGCGGCGAAGGCAAGGTCGATGGCGTGCTGGACGCCGACGGCAAGGTTCCGGCACGGTACCTCAGCCTCGACGACCGTGGCGTCAACGCCATCGACGCCGACGTGCAGACCGACGACGATGGTTCGATGTGGCTGAGCTACGGCTCCTGGTTCGGCGGAATCTGGATGATGAAGCTCGACCCGGCCACGGGTCTGCGCGACTATGCCACCACATACGGCACCGTCAAGAACGAATCCGACGTGTACTACGGCAGGAAGATCGCCGGTGGGGCGAACAACTCCGGCGAGGGCGCGAGCTACGTCAAACGCGGCGACTACTGGTACCTGTTCGTCTCCATGGGGCAACTCGGCGTCGACGGAGGATACCAGATCCGCGAATTCCGCTCCAAGAACCTGACCGGACCGTACACCGACCAGAACGGCAACTCGGCCCGCTACGGCACGGTGATCGCCGGCTCGAGCGGATCGGGCATGAACAAACTCGTCAATCGAGGATTGAAAGTGCTTGGATCGGCATCCTATAACGGAATCGCCGAAATCCGCGCCGCGCAAGGAGGCAACGAAGTCTACATCGACGACGACGGCTCCATCTACAACGTGTACCACACGCGTTTCGTGGACCGGCAGCGGAACGAAACCGCCACTGGTTCGGACAACGAGCTGCGCGTGCAGCAGATGGTCGTCTCGCCCGATGGATGGCTGGTCTCCACGCCATACGAATATTCCGGCGCGTTCCGCCAGAAGAGCTCGTACACGGTCGACGAGGTGAGCGGCAGCTACCAAATCGTGGTCAACGATCCGACGCGGACCTATGCCACCAATACCGAACAGGTCTCCGACGAAAGCGCCCGCCTCGCCGACGCCGGCATCGTCCATGCCGCGAACATCGATCTCGCATCGGACGGTTCCGTGTCCGGACAGGCCCAAGGCACGTGGAGCCTGGACGGAAACACGGTGACGTTGCACATCACCGCCAGCACGGTCGGCAACAACGCCAGCGGCATGATGGGCGATTACGCGCTCACCGTCTGCGAACAGCCGAACGAAGTCGGCGGATACGCGCTGACTCTTGCCGGAGTCGGTGGCAACGTGTTCACCTCGGCGGGATCCGACGTGCAGTCCGCAGCCGGAAAGACCTCGGTGTTCGCGGCCAAGCAGACGGCATGGCCGGCCAATGAGGACCCGGACGATCCTTCCGGACCGAATGACCCGTCCCAACCGTCGAACGACGCGAACGGCAACGGCTCCAATGCCCAAGCCAACACGGAATCCAAGAAGGAATCGGCCGCGAGAACGCTGACGTCCACGGGATCCGCGGTGGCGGGCCTTGCCGTGGCGGCACTGCTGCTGGCTGCGGCCGGAACGCTGACCGCCATTCGCCGCAGGCGACGTGGATAGCGGGCCGGGCAACGGTGGGGCCGTCGCGCCATCGGCGGTCCCACCGTTGCCCGATCGCCGCACATGACGGTTTTCACAACG
>ERZ808266.72-NODE-72-length-42562-cov-12.234338_pt1 | contig 42562 bp, 18 predicted proteins | sample MGYA00521278_ERZ808266 | MGnify/ENA primary metagenome ERZ808266 (study PRJEB31516, sample SAMN03275591) | gut metagenome | biome: mammalia-associated habitat; material: feces | host: Papio cynocephalus | place: Kenya | collected 2012-08-02 ... | reverse complement strand
CGCAGTCTACTCGACGAATACAACGAACTCTTCAAGGGCCTCTGACGCGGCGGGGTTAGAAGATGCGTTTGCGGGAAAGGATCACGAACAAGGCGCCGATGGCCAACGTCAGCGTGCCCGAAATCGCCATGACGATGCCGAAGGCGTGGGGGTTCTGCTGGAACGGCAGGCCGATGTTCATGCCGTAGAGCGAGGCAATGAGCGTCGGGGCCGCAAGCATGATCGTCGCGGCCGTCAGATACTTCATCACGTTGTTCAAGTTGTTGTTGATCAGCGAAGCGAACGTGTCGAGCGTGCCGTTCAGGATGTTCGCGTGGATCGTCGCCGTCTCCAACGCCTGCTGGTACTCGACCATGGCGTCCTCGAGCTGGTCGCGGTCGTCTTCCGTCAACTGCAGCTGCCGCGCCGTGTTGGCGCGCGCCAACGCAATCGTATCCGCCTTGAGCGAGGTCGTGAAATAGACGAACGTCTTCTCGATCGTCAGCAGGCGCAGGAGCACTTCGTTCGAAATGGACTGGTGCAGTTCCTCCTCCAGGTCGTTCGTGCGCTGGTGGATGTCGTAGAGGTAGCGCAGAAAGAGGACGCCGCCGTGCCACAGAAGGCGGAAGGCGAAACGGTAGCGGTCGGAGGGCGGGCACACGCGGCGGATCTGGTCCAGGAACGCGGTCGTCACCGGCGTGTGCGCGCTGCAGACCGTTATGACGGACTGTCCGAACAGGATGATGCCGAGTGGGACCGTGCGGTAGGGGACGATGGAGTCGTCCTCCGTCGGGCACGGCACGTGCACGATCAGCATGGAGGCTTCGTCGTCATAATCGAAACGCGGCCTTTCGTCGGCGTCGAGCGGGTCCGTCAGGAAGTCGCGCGGCACTTTGGAAAACGTCAGCACGCGTTCGAGTTCCGTCGTCGTGGGTTCGACCAGGTTGATCCAGCAGGAGGGCGAAAACTCAAGGGTTTCCTTGAGGCCGCCGTTCTCCCACCTGTAAATCGTCATCATGGCGCTTCTCCTCGTGGCGGCCGTGTGCTCAGGCGAACTGCGACAGGAAGCGGATGTCGTTCTCGTAGAGCCAGCGGATGTCCGGGATGCCGTACTTGATCATCGCGATGCGCTCCACGCCGAAGCCGAAGGCATAGCCCGAGACGGTTTCGGGGTCGTAGCCGACGTGCTTGAAGACGCGCGGGTCGACCATGCCGGCGCCGGCGACCTCGATCCAGCCGGACTGCTTGCACACGGCGCAGCCCTTGCCCTTGCAGACGTGGCAGGAGAAGTCGACTTCGACGGAGGGTTCGGTGAAGGGGAAGAAGTGTGGACGGAAGCGCACCGTCACGCTCTCGCCCATCATGGCGCGCGCGAAGTAGGCGAGCACGCTCTTGAGGTCCGCGAGCGACACGGGCTTCGTGTCCACGTAGAGGCCCTCGATCTGGTGGAAATTGGCGCTGTGCGTCGCGTCCGTCGTGTCGCGGCGGTAGGTGCGACCCGGGCAGATGACGCGCACAGGCGGCTTGTTGGCCATCATGGTGCGGATCTGGACGGGCGAGGTCTGGGTGCGCAGGAGACAGTCCTCGCCGAACCAGAACGTGTCGCTCCGGTCCATGGAGGGATGGTGCGGCGGGGTGTTGAGGGCGGTGAAGTTGTTGAAGCGGTTCTCGAGCTCGGGACCGTCGGCGACCGTGAAGCCGAGGCGGCCGAAAATCGCCGCGGTCTCCTCGATGACGCGCGAAAGCGGATGCTTCACGCCGAGGTTCCACCAGCGTCCGGGCAGGGTCAGATCGACGTCCGCGGCGGATTCGTCCGCGGCGTTCGCCACCTTCGCCGCGAGGGCGGCTTCCACCGCGGCCCGCCAAGCCTGCACGGCCTTGCCGAAGGCCGGGCGCTCTTCCTTGGGCACGTCCTTCAGGCCCTTGATGAGCGCGGGGATAAGGCCGTTGCGCCCCACGTACTTCACGCGGAGGGCCTCCACCGCGGCCGGTTCCGCCGCCGCGGCGATCTCTTCCAGGCTCTGGGCCTGCGCTGTCTCGAGTTCTGCAATCGTCATCTGTCACCTCTACTCTGTTTCGGTTATTATACCATAATTCGGCGTCCGGCGGAACAGGCGTCCGCGCCGTCTACAAAAATCGTCCCGTGACGGACCGCGGGCAGGCGCGGATCGCCGCGATCGGGCCTTCCGCGACGAGTTCGCCGCCGCCCGCGCCGCCGTTCGGCCCGAGGTCGATGATCCAGTCCGCGCAGCGCATGACGTCCACGTTGTGCTCGATCACGACGATGGTGTTGCCCTGGTCGCGCAGGCGCAGCAGGAGGCGCATCAGCTTGGCGACGTCGTCGAAGTGGAGTCCGGTCGTCGGTTCGTCCAGAAGATACAGGGTGCGGCCCGTCGCGCGGCGCGAGAGTTCCGTCGCGAGCTTGATGCGCTGGGCTTCGCCGCCGGAGAGCGTGGTCGCGCTCTGGCCGAGCGCCACGTAGCCGAGGCCGACGTCGACGAGCGTGCCCAGCTTGCGGGCGAGGCTCGGGACCTTGGCGAAGAATTCGTGCGCCTCGGCGACGGTCATGTCGAGGACGTCGGCGATGTTCTTGCCGCCGTAGGTGACCTCGAGCGTCTCGGCGTTGAAGCGCCGCCCGCCGCACTGTTCGCACGTGACGTACGCGTCCGGCAGAAAGCTCATCTCGAGCTTGCGCACGCCGTCGCCGCCGCACGCCTCGCAGCGTCCGCCCTTCACGTTGAAGGAGAAGCGTCCGGCCGTGTAGCCGCGGGCGCGCGCCGCCTCGGTCTGCGCGAAAAGCTCGCGTATTTCGGAGAAGAACCCGACGTAGGTCGCCGGGTTCGAGCGCGGCGTGCGGCCGATGGGCGACTGGTCGATTTCGATGACCTTGTCGAAGTTTTCCGTGCCGGTCAGCCGGCGGTACGCGCCCGGCTGCGCCTTCGCGCCGTAGAACTTCTTCATGAGCGCGCGCTTGAGCGTCTCGTCGACGAGCGTGGACTTGCCCGAGCCGGAGACGCCGGTCACCACGGTGAACGAGCCGATGGGGATGCGCGCGGTGACGTTCTTGAGGTTGTGCTCGGTGCAGCCGGAAATCGTCAGGAACTTCGGGTTCGGCGGGAGCGGGCGCGGCACGCCGGGCGGCACGACCTGGCGGCGCCCGGTCAGATAGTCCGCCGTCAGGCTCTTCGCCTCGAGGAGCCCCGCGTAATCGCCGCAGTACATGAGCCGGCCGCCCTCGCGCCCGGCGCCGGGGCCGAGGTCGACGATGCAGTCCGCCGCCTTCATCATCTCGGCGTCGTGCTCGACGACGACGACCGTGTTGCCGCGGTCGCGCAGGCTCTTCAGCGTGCCGATCAGCCGCTCGTTGTCCCGCGGGTGCAGGCCGATGGTGGGTTCGTCGAGGACGTAGAGGACGCCCGTCAGGCCGGAGCCGATCTGCGTCGCCAGGCGGATGCGCTGCATTTCGCCGCCGGAAAGCGTGGAGGCGGCGCGGTCGAGCGTGAGGTAGTCGAGCCCGACATCGAGCAGGAAGGTCAGCCGCCGCGTGATTTCCGCCAGGATCTCGACGATGGGCTTGGGGAAGCGGAGGTTCTCGGCGGCGACGCGCGTGAAGTGGGCGCAGGCGACGTCCACCGTCATCGCGAGCACGTCGACGATCGTCTTGTCCGCCACGGTGGCCGCGCGCGATTCGGGGCGCAGGCGCGAGCCGTGGCAGTCGGGGCAGACGCGGTAGCTCTGGTAGGCTTCGTATTTGGCGCGCGTCTCGTCGTCCTCCGCCTCCGCGAGGCGCTTGGCGAGCGTCGCCAGCACGCCTTCGAAGGGACGGTCCTCGCGGCGCCAGGGCAGGACGAGATTGTCCTTGAAGCCGTGCATGAGATCGTGGCGGAACTTCGCGGGCAGGTCCTTGTAGGGCGTCGAGAGGCTCACCTTGTACTGCTTGGCGATCTGCTCGAGGAGCGCGTTGTAGTACATGATGGCGTTGTGGCCGGCGCGCCGCCAGGGGTGGATGCACTCGCCCAGCGGGAGCGTCTTGTCGGGCACGACGAGGTTCTCGTCGAAATAGTAGATCCGGCCCAGTCCGCCGCACGTCGGGCAGGCGCCGAAGGGCGAGTTGAACGAGAAGGAGCGCGGCTTCAGTTCGGGGAACGAGATGCCGCAGTGCGTGCAGGCGTTGAGTTCCGAATAGGTCTTCGTCTCGCCGCCGACCTGCTCCACCTCGAGAAGGCCCTTGCCTTCGCGGAGCGCGAGCTCGACGGAGTCCGTCAGGCGCGCCCGGTCGCAGGGGAGGACGAGGCGGTCGACGACGATCTCGATCGTGTGGTTGCGCTTCTTGTCCAACGCGGGCAGTTCGTCCGTCGTGTAGATCGCCCCGTCGATGCGCACGCGGGCGAAGCCGTTGCGCTTGGCCGCGGCCAGGACGTCGTCGTGGCCGCCCTTCTTGCCGCGCACGGCGGGAGCGTAGAGGATGATCTTGCCGGCCGGGAGCGCCTGGATGGCCTCGACGATCTGCTCGGCCGTCTGGCGGTGGACTTCGCGTCCGCAGACGGGGCAGTGGGGCACGGCGATGGAGCCGTACAGGAGGCGCAAGTAGTCGTGGATTTCGGTGACCGTCGCGACGATCGAGCGCGGATTGCCCGAGGTCGTGTGCTGCTCGATGGAGATCGCAGGCGAGAGACCCTCGATCTTCTCCACGTCCGGCTTGCGCAGACGGTCCAGGAACTGCCGCGCGTAGGCGGAAAGCGACTCGACGTAGCGCCGCTGGCCCTCTGCGTAAAGCGTGTCGAAGGCGAGCGAGGACTTGCCACTGCCCGAGAGGCCCGTGACGACCGTCAGGGCGTCCCGGGGTATCGTCACGTCCACGCCGCGCAGGTTGTGTTCGCGCGCGCCCTTGATGACTATGTCGCCGGCCATGGGCGCCTCACCGCTGCAGGTTGCGCAGGTCGAGCGCGAGCAGGAATTCGGGATTGGACTTCGTCTTCTTCAGCGAATTCAGGACGCTCTTCATCGCGTTCTCGGGACCGACTTCGGACAGGACGCGGCGGATGCCCCACGTCTTCTCGCGCTCCATCTCCTCGAGGAGGAGGTCTTCGCGGCGCGTGCCCGATTTGACGATGTCGATCGCCGGGAAGATGCGCTTGTCCGCGAGGCCGCGGTCGAGGACGAGTTCCATGTTGCCCGTGCCCTTGAACTCTTCGAAGATGACGTCGTCCATGCGCGAGCCGGTATCCACGAGGGCGGTCGCGATGATCGTCAGCGAGCCGCCGTTCTCGATGTTGCGCGCCGCGCCGAAGAAGCGCTTGGGACGGTGGAGCGCCATTGCGTCCACGCCGCCCGTGAGGACCTTTCCGGAGTGGGGCTGGATGGTGTTGTAGGCGCGCGCGAGACGGGTGATGGAGTCCAGCAGGATGATGACGTCCTTACCGTTCTCGACCTGGCGCTTGGACATCTCGATGACCATCTCGGCCACGTTCACGTGGTGCTGCGGCTCTTCGTCGAAGGTCGAGGAAAGCACCATCGCCTTCGTGTTGCGCTGCATGTCGGTCACTTCCTCCGGACGCTCGTCGATCAGGAGGACGATGAGGATCGCCTCGGGGTGGTTCTTCGTGATGGCGTTGGCCATCTTCTGGAGGAGGACCGTTTTGCCCACGCGCGGGGGCGCCACGATGATGCCGCGCTGGCCGAAGCCGATTGGGGTGAACATGTCCACGACGCGCGTCGAAAACTCCGTGGGCGTCGTCTCGAGGACGATGCGCCGCGTGGGGAAAGTCGGCGTCAGGCTCTCGAAGTGCACCACGCGCGCCGCCGCGCCCGGTTCCTTGCCGTTCACGGTCGCGACGTTGCCCAGACAGAAGAAGCGGTCGCGGTCGCGCGGATCGCGAATCGGGCCCTCGATTACGTCGCCCGTGCGCAAAGCATGGCGGCGAATTTGTTGCTGGGTCACGAACACGTCCTCGGGGAAGGCCAGGAAGTTGTTCTTGGCGGACCGCAGGAACCCGTGCCCTTCGCGCATGATTTCCAGGCAGCCCGAGGCGATCACCGCGCCGCCGCGCGCCAGATAGTGACGAATCGCGGCGAAAATAAGCTCGTGCTTGCGGTAGGAGCCCAGCTCCTCGGGGGCCGCGCCGGGCATCATGCGCTCGACCACGAGCGGCGCCGGCCATGTCTGGATGTCGGCCAGGTGGTATTCGGGCAATTCGGGATTGCGCCGCGGATTCACCACCGCATCTTCCGCCTCGTCGTCCTCCGGCATGGGGAGCGGCGCGTTCAGGAGCGGATTCACCGACTCCGCTCCGTTCGAGCCGCGGATGGGCGAATTGTTCGCCTTCTTGCCGTAGGGCTTCCAGTTCGCCGCGTTCGCGGCGCGTGATTTGGCCGGCGCGCGCGAAAAGGCCTTCTTGCGCGGGGCGGGCTCGCGCTTCGCAGGCGCCGCCGGCTCGGCGGGCTTGGGCGCGGGCTCGGGTGCCGGCGTCGCGGCCGGCTTTTCGGCCGCCGGTTTCTCGGGCTTCGCAAATACGTCTAATTCATCGCTCATTTGATTCTCTCTTTCAACCACGCGGCAAAACGCGCAGCTTCTTGTTCCAGTTCTTGCGCCGTCCCGTTGTTCGGGATGACGTAGTGGGATTTTCGGGCCTTCTCGGCGACATCCATCTGCGCGGAAAGTCGTGCCTCGGCCTCGTCGCGGGTGTAGCCGCGCGTCTGCATCATCCGCGCGATCTGCTTCGCGCGATCGGAGATGACGCAACTTATTATATCATATTCCGCGTCCCATTTACACTCAAAAAGCAAAGGAATTATCGCCAAGCGCGGCACTCCGGGTTTCGCCGCGGACGTGAACGCTTCCAGCCGCGCCTTCACGAGGGGATGGATGCGCGACTCGAGTTCCTTTCGCGCGGCGGGATTGTTGAAAACGAGGGGCGCGAGGCGGCGGCGTTCTTCCTCCGGGATCAGCTCGTGCACGATATCGTCCGCATCCAGCGTCTCGATACCCCGCTCGCGCAGATAACGAGAAAGGAGGGACTTGCCGCAGGCAATCCCTCCCGTAAGACAGAGTTTCGGCATCGTCTTACTTCGCGGCCTTCGGGGCCGGCTTCACGTTCGCGTTCTTGTCCTCGATGGCCCCGAGCGCAACTTCGCGCCCTTGAACGTCGACGAGACGCGTCGTCACGAAGATGAGCAAATTGCGCTTGCTCGTCTGCTCCGAATGGCTGCGGAAGAACCGGCCGATGAACGGGATATCCCCGAGGAACGGCACCTTGTCGTCCATCGCCTTGCGCGCCTCCGTGATGAGACCGCCCATCACAATCGTCGCGCCCGGGTAGACCGACACGTTCGAGTCGATTGAGCGCACGTGGAAGAATGGCTGTTCCATTGGCGCATCATAGTAGGTGATGTTGTCGGAACCCGACTGGGTCAGGTTCTCGAGGGCGGACGTCGCCGCATCCGTCGCGCTTTGGGCGAACATCTGTTTCATGCCATCGGTCAGTCCTGTGCCAAGCTGCGTAAACACTTCCGACAGCCCGGAGAAAATACTGCCAATACCTTCGAAACTCTGAAGAGAGCTGGCGTTGCCCGTGAACGGAATGCGCATGCCATAGTTCTTCCAGGTCGGTTCGTCCACGACCTGCGTGTTGAGCTTGAGGTCGATGAGATTGCCGTCGTCCGTCAGGGTCGGGGTGACGTCGAGGATGACGCCCACCTCGCGCATCGTGAAGCTCTGCGGCTCGACCACCGCGAGAATCGCGCTCTGCGACGAACCCGAGGAGCCCGAAGAGCCCGAGGAACTCGACTGCAGCTGCACGTCGTAGTCGGTCGGGTAGATATATTCCGTCACGACCTTGATGACCGCCTCTTCGCCCGGGCGCGTCAACACCTTCGGCGCGGAAAGAAGATCCGTGTCGCTGCGCTGCGCAAGCATGTGGAGAATCATCGAGAGATCGGCGCTGCCCAGGAAGGCGTTCACCTTCATGAAGCGGTCGTTCGTCGACTTGCTTTCACCCGAAATGTGGTTGCCTTCCGTCGAGAGATAACGGTTGCCGTTCGAGTAGTCCGTGCCGTCACCGAAGGAGTTGATGCCGATGTTGCGAGATCTATCGCTAGGTTTCCATGTGCCACCCGATGTCGTTTCGTATGTGTACGATGGACCTTTATCCCTATATGTGGTTTCCCATGTTGTTCCACCACCATCCGCAGAGACCCATCCCCTCGCGACATAATCATCTTTCCCGAGTTCACCTCGTACAGTACTATTCTCAGGCTTGTTTCCTCTCGTGTCTGCGCCAAATGTACCCGGATTGATGCCGAGCGCCTTGCCGAGGTGGCGGTTGAGTCCGAGTGCGTAGTCGCCGTTGAGAATCCACTCGAATCCGAGGGAGTTCAAGTCTTCCTGGCAAACTTCGACGAAACGCGCCTCGATTTCGATGAGCTTCGGGTCGGCGTTCATTTCGGTCAGCGCCTGCTCGAGTTCCGCCAGGTTCTCGTAGGTGTTCTTGACGCGCAGCTTGCCGATCGTCTTGATGTACATGATGGACGAACCTTCGGGCCACTGCACGCCGAGAAGCGAGAAGAATTCCTTCCAGTCCTTCTCCTGGTTGCCCTCCGTTTCTTCCTCGCTGGCGCGGGAGGACCCGCCGCCGAAGCCGGAAGACTTCATTTCCTTCATGTCGCTCGACGCACTCGTCATGCGGTCCATGAAGGACGACAGCACCGGGTACGAGCGGGTCACCATTTCGTCCGTCGACGCGTTCTTGTGCATGACGATGATGATGGAACCTTGCACCTTGAACTTGTAGCCCACCAGTTCGCAGACCTGCTTCAAGGCGTCGTAGAAGGAGATGTTGCTCACGGCGATCATCGGGATGACGGGGACGCCCGCCGGACCGCTCGCGGTCTGGGAGCTTTCCTCATCCGAACCGAAGCCCGAATCTTCTTCCATGGATTGATCTTCCGCCGCAGTCGATTGAAGCGTTGTCGGGGTCTTCAGGACGAAGTTGAATCCGCGCTGTTCGACCGGGATATCGGGGCGGTCATAGTCCTTGGAAGCCGTGCGGAAGAACTCCACCGCGTCGATGATCGTCGCCGGCGGCTTGAAGGAGATGGACGGCAGGCGCATTTCCTTCATGCGTTTGATTATGGACTGCTCGACGGAGCGCTCCGAATCCTCGCCGGTCTGGGACTTCAATGTTTGCGCCGTCGCATCGGCGATTTCACGCGCGTCCACCGCATAGACCGGACGCCAAGCCTCGTCCACATCGGCGATCATCCCTTCGCGCGTGGCCGCGCGTTCCTGCTTCAGAATCGTGCGGCGTTTTTTCTGGATCGCATTGCGCACGCGGATGGCTTCTTGGTTGTAAGGGTCGGATACGAGCACGAGTTCGCACTCGTCGAGCGCCTTGTCCAGTTCACGCGTAGCGAGGTACTGGCGCGCCCGCTTCAGATGGCGTAGGGTCTTTTCGCGCTTGGCCTTGAAGTCCGCGTCGTTGCGACGATGCGAAATGGCGGCCACATCGACCACTTCCTTCAAGGGGTCGCCTTCCTTCACCCACTCTTCGTACTGGCTGCGTGCGCGCGGATGGCGCATGTCAATAGCCTTTTCCATCAACTTGAGGGCACGCGCACGGCGTCCGGTGCGGTCTTCTTGAAGAGCGGCGCGGTAGAGACCTTCCGCCACGCCCTGTTCGCATTCGCGACGCAGGCCCGCGGAAACCGTACGTTCATTCAACAGCTTAACGGCGTTGCCGTAGTGGCGCACGGCGGCCGCGTAATCTTCTTCGGACATGGCACGGCGCGCTTCGTCGATCTCGCGATGCGCCTGCGCATCGTACGCCTGGCGACGGAGTTTTTCCGTTGCGCGGATGTTGGCCAAGAGTTCCGCGTCCGGGTTAGCCGGTGCCGCCGCGGCTGGCATTTTCGCCTGCGCGACATCTGCCGTCGCCGAGGTTGGCTCTACATTGTCTTCCGCGGCCAGTTCGTCCAAGAGGTTGAGGACGGAATCCACCTTCGTCACCACAGGCTTTTCGACTTCCGCCGCGGCTGCCTGTTCCGTCTTTTTCGCCGGCTCGCCGTCCGTCGCGGACGTTGCCGGCTGAAGGGCTTCCGTCACGGTCGACGGTGCCGGCGCGGTATTTTCCGCCACGGACTCCTTAATCGTCTCGACCGGCTTTTGCTCGGCGACTGCCGGCTTCTCTTCCGCCGGCGCCGCGGCAGGTGCCGCAGAGGTTGCCGCCTCGGACTGAGGTTCTTCTGTTGATGCCGGAACTTCCTCCGGCGTCTCTGCTTTCGGCATTGTCGTCGTTTCGACAGCATCCGATTCAAGATCTTTCAACAAATCATCTAGGTCGTCCTGGGCGAACGCGGAGCCGCTGAACGCGATGAACGCGATCAACGAGGTCAGCACCAACAGATTTTCGATCTTAGCCATTATTTTCCTCTCAGACTTTTGTAAATTCAATTATAACGGATACCTGCCGACTATTCAAGCGTTTCTTTCAGAACGCGCGTCTCCTTCGTTTGTTTGTTCTCGACGCCGACCTGGATGACAGATCCAAGTTTCTCAAGACTCTTTATTGTATAGATTGTTCCGTTCAGATCAATCTCGCTTCCGCGCACGACGGTAAAGGTCTTGCCCTCTCCACGCGCATACGCGAGCGTGGCCTGCGTCTCGACGGGGACATGACGCGCACCCAACACCAGCACGATGCGCTTGCCGTCGCGCGCGCGTTCCACAACCGCCTCGGAGACATCCACTTCGCGGGACACATTGCTCCCCTTGATCGGCACTTTTTTGAGTTTGTGGTCGTACTTCTTGAGCACATAACCCGTCTTGCCCACGGGGTCGCCGACGAGCACGGAATAAATGCCGCGGTCGTACTCGTTGGACCGCGAAGGATCCTTGAAGTCCAGTTTCATGCCGGCCGGAATCTTGCGCGCACCTACGAAATGGAACGGCAAAAACGTCTGTTTCAACGGCGGCTGAATCTTAAGGAAGTTAAGATAGTCCGGGTGCGAGGCGGAATCGACGGGATTTGTCCCCGCTTCGTATTCCTCCAAGTCGGAGAAACCATCGCCATCCGTGTCCTTTTGGGCGTTGGACGGGTCTTTCGGGTCTAGACCGTACTTGATCTCCCAATCGTCCGGCATGCCGTCGCCATCCGAATCCAGCGCGGGCTTTTCTTCCTTGGGCTGCAACACGCCGCAAAATGGGCATCTCTCCACGCCAAAGGGAATGGGGAGTCCGCAAGCGACGCGTTTATCCGTGGGATCGCCCTGCTGGCAAAAGACGCGCGTTTCCGACACGAGGAAACTCCCTTTTTCCGCCGGCGGTTCAACTATTTTCCCGGGGGAGAAATATATTTTCCCCGCGGACAAATAGGGGGCCTTGTCTATCGCGACGACACCCGTTTTCGCGCGCGCCGGCGATTTCAGTGCCAAGGCCGCATTCTCCGCGTTTTCGCTCTCTCCGCCAAGGAACAGGACAATGGCGACAGCCAACGCGGCGAAACCCAAGCCTGCCGCAAGCCAATCCCAGTGTGCCGCGAAACCTTTTTTGTTGCTCGCCGTGTTCATTTCGACGCCTCCTCTACAGCCGGGCGCGACTTCGTCCCGAAATCGACCGTCGCAATACGCAGGGTCACGACGAACGGCTCCGTCGTCGCCGGATCCGTCACAAGTCCCTTGCGGGGGGACTCCGTCCCCTCCTTGGCCGCCTCTTCCGCAAATGACGCGCGCCGACGATTCCGCCTCCTGCGCCCGGCATTCTCCTGGGTCTCTTTCTTGGACTCCCCTATGCGACTGGCGATTTCATCGCTCGGGCGCGCGAAACTCACCGCATTGACAATCATGAAGCGCTTATTCGCCGCGCATGCGTTGAGCACCCTCACAAGCGAAACGGGAGAAGCGCGAAACTTGAACATGTAAGGACGTTGCGTAATTGGCGAGGCGGACGCTTCCGCCTTTTTCTTTGCGCGAGGCGGAGAGCGCCGACCCGCGCGCGCCGGCGATTCTTCAGTCTTGGGCGCCTCTGGAGACAATGCCGAGACTTCAAGAAGTTCGTTCGCGCCCGCCGCGCCCAAAAGATTCACGAACGTGACGATATCGGACCAACGGATCTGGAGTTCGGACAATTCCGCCGTCGTGGGCATTTTGCCGCCTGTAATAAAGTCCGTATAGCCAAAGCCAAAGTTCTCTTTGACAAGCTTTCCCGCAACGCCGCCCGGCAACCCCGAGAGTAGACGCGCATCTTCTATCATCTTGCTCTTGAACGCCGCCTCGGACAATCCTGCATCGACCGCGCGGTCACCCGCCGAAACAACCGCGCGCGTCACTTCCACCCAGTTCGCCAGTTCAAGGCGATTCGTTTCTATTTGCCGGAGCGCGGCACGCGTGGGGGCGATTTTGGCGCCCGCCAGCTTGCGCGCCTTCATCTCCTGCATGTCTAGATCTTCTAGCAACTCCGCCTTGACGGAAAATGCATCGAAAAGCATCCATCCGACTATCAAGGCGCCCAGAAGCGCAAGCCCTCCAAGGGATGCAAGTATAATTTGCGTCTTTTTCATTTGAACGACATCTCCACCACGAATTGCTCAAGGACATCCCCTTTACCCAGCACCGTCATATCCGCCACCTTGACCGATTCGGGCTTGACGCCGGAAGAATCCTTTAATTGCGCCACAACCACTTCGGCCGCCGTGCGTTTTTTTCCGCCGTTGCGCGCGGCCGCCCGGGTCACGAATTTCTCTATGCGATCCTTCCAGCCGCGGAGCGTGACGCGCGTTGCGGTCGGTCCATCCTCCCATTTGTCGATCCATAGATCGTCACCGAGCGTCTTGCGAACCGTCTCGAAACGCTCGGCAATGGCATCGCGTCTGTCTATGAGGGAAACCAGTTCGTCCGCCTCTTTTTGGACGGCGTCCGTCGCCTCCTGCGCGTTCTTTATTTTTTTGGACATCGCATCCAAAATATCTGTTTCGTGCTTTACCGATTCCAGACGCGATTCCAGCGCCGCATTTGACTGCTTGATCGTCATAAGCCCCAGGACAAGCGCCGCGACAAATGCGAGAGCGCCCGCCGCCACGAAGGGAATGCGTGCCGCTTCGATACGTTCGGCGACAAGCACGGGCGGTATGAGATCGATCTGCAAAGCGGCGTGTTTGGCCTGATGAAGCGCGATTCCCGTCGTCGACGCGAGCAAAACCGCATCCGCCTCGAGCGCCGCGGTATCCAGTGCGGGAGACACGGCCACGACCTCGAACGGATTCAGATATTCCACTTCAATGTTGAGCGATTCGCTGAAAAATCTGTCGATTTGCGGCAACAACGAACCCGCCCCCGCCAAATACAGGCGAACTGGCGTCGAACCTCCCTGTTGACTGCGGTAGAAATTGACAGAACGGGAGATTTCCGCCGTCAGACGCGTCAAAACCGCGCGGCAGACTTTCGACACGCGGTCGCGCGTCGCGTCCGGATCCTCCACCGCTCCCCCCGCCGCCACATAGGCGTTTGCGCGCTTGTAGGCTTCCGCCTCCGCCAGGGAGCACTCGAGCGCACTCGCTATCTCTTTCGTAAGCGCAAGTCCGGCAAACGGAATGGAGCGCGTGTAGAGTTTGTCGCCTTCCGAAATAATGAAAGAGGTGGTCTTGGCGCCGATATCCAACAAAAGCACGCACGAGGAATCGTCTTTGGCCACCGCCTTGACGACATTCAGGAGCGCGAAGGGTTCCGTGTCCACGAGAACGGGAGTAAACCCCGTCGAGGCAACAGCCGTCGCCACGGACTCAATCTGATCGGCCTTCGCGGCCGCTATCATAACCGAGACATCGCCCGTGGGCGTTTCCCCGAGAACCTGGTAGTCGCAGATCATCTCTTCCATCGGGAAGGGAATGTTCTGTTCCATCTCGAAGCGCACCATTTGATCTAGCTTCTCAGGGCTTCCCGCGGAAGGAATGGTCGCAAAACGCTGGAAAACCATCTGCCCAGGTATCGCAAAGGCCACCTTGCCCGGACGAATGCCCTTTTCGCGCACGATGCTCAGCAATGCGGGGGGGATCAGCGTCGATGCATTTTCAGCTTCAAGCGGCATGTCGAACGTTGCCGACCCGTAGGCGGACAACGTCAGAGTTCCTTTCCCTCCAACCGTATATTCGGCGAGCGTCAGCCCCGACGTGCCGATATTCAAAGTCCGAAACTTAGTCGCCATCACTGCACCACCATTTCGTAGTCATTCGGATTGACCAGCGCCCAGATCGTCTTTGAACGGTCTTGCAGACCCTGGCGACGCTCGATCACGGGTTCGCCATTTTTATCCTGCGCGTTCATGATATCGTTCTTGTTCCAAAACGCATCTTCCAACGCCTTCGGGTGCGATTTGATCCCCTTGATCTCGCTTTCGCAATCGCCCGCCAGAATTACGCCTTCCTTATTGGCAATAACAAGACCGATTGCCTTCGGTTCGCCATAGCGCTCCAGATAGGACGGATGCAAACAGACACTCGCGGCATGCGTGCCTTTGGGAATGTTGGCATACGTGACGGTTGTGGAAAAATAAGAGTACGGCGCAATCTTGTCGTTGCGGTCTTTTTCCGTTGCGCTCTTTGTTTCCAGCAAGACATGCCAGGTAAACGTCAACTGGTCTTGCCAACGCGCGAAAGTCGAATATTTAGCCTCTAGGACAATCCATTTGCGGGGTTTCGTGTAGCATTGTCCAATAATCGAGGCGCCCTGGAGCGAAGGCGCGGACAAGGTCGACGCGCGGCCGGTTTTCGGAAATTGGTCTATCGTGATCTTCGCGTCCTTGCCTGTTGCAGACGCTTCGTCTTCCGTCTCGGGTGCGCGTGCATTCCGGTCTCTGTTGCGCTGGGGCGCCGCAGAAGCCATCATCGCGAGGGAAAGGGCAACCGTCGTTGCAAAAATAAGTTTCATGTCCATTTGTTCATCCTTTCTTTATAGCACCTTCATCTTGGGCAAATCTTGTATGTCGACCAAGCCGACCACATGCCCCTGCGCATCGCAGACGGGAAGATCGTCGATATGTCGATTTTCGAATGTTTTCAGCAATTCCGACGCGTATGTCTCGCTAGACGCATATTGCGGGTGGCTGGTCATGTGCCGGTCGACCGTCTCTTTCAGCAAAACGGCGACGTCGTCCCCGGCCTGCGCGGCGGCCCGACGAAAATCGCCGTCTGTGAAAATGCCTAGAAGCCGGTTTTCCGCGTCTGCAATGACGGCCGAACCGCTTTTGGCGCGCGTCATCGCGAGCAAGGCGTCCATGACCGTAGCCGAGGGCGGCACCTTTGCCAGACGCTCGCCCGTGCGCATGACATCGCTTGCCTTCAGCACGAGAGCACGCCCGATGGCCCCCGCGGGATGGTTCATTGCATAGCTCGAAATGTCGAACTGCAGCGCGTCTATCATCACCATCGCAAGCGCATCCCCCATCGCCATCGTGGCGGTGGTGGAATTGGTCGGCGCCATTCCGAAGGGACACGCCTCGGGACCGCACGGAATCTCCAAGTGGATGTCGCTCATGCGCGCAAGGGTCGAGTCCGGCTTGCCCGTCAACGAGATGACTTTCAAGCCATGCCGGCGGACGGCGGGGACGAGCTTCAGGATTTCGTCCGACTCGCCGGAAAACGAAAGCGCGATGAGAATGTCCCGCGGCGCCACCATTCCGAGATCCCCATGCATGGCCTGCACGGGATTGAGCACAATCGACCGCGTCCCAGTCGAGGCGAAGATGGCGCTCATCTTCTCGGCAATCGCCAGATTCTTGCCGACCCCCGTAACAACAACAATGCCCTCGTTCTTCACGCACGATAGCATGAGCGCAATCGCCTGCGTGAAACTTTTCCCAAGCGATTGGCGCACGCGGGCGAGGCCCTCGATCTCGATATCGAAGACCTCGCGTGCGCGTTCAAGTTGTTGCTCGTCCGTCATCCTGTTATTTCTTCGCTGCTGATTGCAATAGCGTCACGCAAATCGTACCGACGATGTCTTCGGCGCTGCATCCGCGCGACAAATCATTCATGGCCTTCGCAAGCCCCTGGAGGTTCGGTCCGATGGCCACGGCCTCCCCCAAGCGTTGCGCGATCTTGTAACCGATGTTCCCAGCTTGAAGATCTGGGAAAATAAACACGTTGGCTGTCCCCTGGATTTCGCCGTGCGGATTCTTCAGTTCGCCCACGCTCGGTACAAGGGCAGCGTCAAACTGCATTTCCCCGTCCACCTTGATGCCGCGCGCGGCGAATTGCGGACGCGCCAGTTCCACGGCCTTCTGAACCTTTTCCACGAGCGGACCGGCCGCCGAACCCTTGGTGGAATAGCTCAAATACGCCACGCGCGGTTCATAGCCCGTCAAACTCTTATACGTTTCTGCCGTCGCAAGCCCGATATCCACAAGTTGCTCGGCCGTCGGGTCGGGAATCACCGCACAGTCGCCAAAGGCGAGAACGGAATCCCCCGAGGGCGTGGGCCGTTTGAGATCGAGCAAGAAACACGAACTTGCCGTCTTGACGCCCTTCTGCGTGCCCAACGTATGAAACGCGGCGCGCAACATATCTCCCGTAGAGGCGATGGAGCCCGCGACAAGCCCATCCACGCGACCGAGCCGGACCATCATGCCGCCAAAGTAGATGCGCTTCGTCTTTATCGTCTTTTCAGCCGCGGCCAAGTCGATCATCTTCTGCTTCTCGACCGGCTTGCGCGCTTCTTTGGCGTTCCATGCCTCAAAGTAGGCTTGCGCGAGTTCGGGGTCGCCTAGCGTATAATCGATCGTCTTGATGCCCTTGTCTGCGAGCCGCAGTCCCGCGGCGATTTCAGCCGCGGCGATTTCGGCCGCGGTCCCAAGGACTATCGGCGTACAGATGCGCCGGCTCACGCAGGCGCACGCGGCCGTTATGACGCGCGGATCCATGCCCTCCGGCAGGACAACCATGCCATCCAACTTCGAGGCTTTCTCTATTATCGCTTGTATAGCATTCATTTTACAGCATTATTATACTCAAATTATCTCTACTTGGCAAGTACCCTTACCGTGTCGCGCGCAATCATCAATTCTTCGTTTGTAGGCAGCACGACGACGGGAATCTTCGAATCCCTTGTCGACAAGACCGCGACGACGCCACGCGTCTTGGCGTTTGCCCGCTTATTGAGCTTTATGCCAAGTGCTCCCAGGCGCGAGATGATGCGCTCCCGCGCTTCGGACGAATTTTCGCCGATGCCGCCCGTCATGATGATGGCGTCCGCGCCGCCGACGATCGTATTGTACGCCCCGATATAGAGCGCCGTGCGGTACGCCATCATTTCGAGAGCGAGTTCGCACCGCGCGTCGCCGGCGTCGGCCCGGCTGCAGATGTCGCGGCAATCGCCGCCCGCGACGCCCGAGACGGCCTGCAAACCGGACTTCTTGTTAAGCAGCGTATCCGTCTCGTCGATCGTCAGATGCTCTTCCTTCATCATGAACAGCACCGCCGCGGGATCGATGTCGCCGCAGCGCGTCCCCATCACCAGTCCCGCAAGCGGCGTAAGCCCCATGGTCGTATCGACCACTTCGCCATGCTTGATGGCCGCGAGCGAACTGCCATTCCCGAGGTGACACGTCACGAGATTGACCTTCGCGAGCGGCTTGCCCAGATATTTCGCCGCGGCCATCGTCACGAACTTGTGGCTCGTGCCGTGGAAGCCATACTTACGGACCCCGTATTTTGTATAGAACTTGGGGTCGATCGCATACAGAGCCGCGCACTCCGGCATCGTCTGGTGGAACGCCGTATCGAAAACCGCGACGTTCGGGACGCCCTTGAAGATCTTCTCGCACGCCTCGATGCCGCCGAGATTCGCCGGCATGTGCAGAGGCCCGAACTTGACGAGCCTCTGCATCTTCGCGAGATTCGTCTTGTTCGCCACGACCGAATCCTTGAAAATCTCGCCGCCGTGCAGGACGCGGTGCCCGATGGCATCGATGTCCGTCGGATGCCCCAGATCCTCGACCACCTGCCGGAGCGCCTCGGCGTGGTTTTTCGGACCACCCGCGCCGATGCGCTCCACGAGACCTTTCGCGAGACGCGTTTCTGTCTTCATATCGAAGAGCTGGTATTTGAGCGAACTCGACCCCGAGTTTACAACCAGAACTTTACGGATTGTTTTCTTCATTTAGTTTTGAGCCTTTTCAACCGTCACCTTGTAGAAGCCGCTTGTCAGATCCTGCCCCTTCGGGAGATCACTTCTGATTTGTTTCTTACTGACCTCGCCGAACAAAACGGGTACGCCGCTACCGACAGGCTCCCACGTCTCATCCGAAAGCGAATCCTTCCGCCACAAAACGACATTCACCTCGTCCGTCTTGTCGAACACGTAGAGCCGCGAAGCCAAAGTCGAGCCGGCAGACTTCAGGTCGGTCGTCACGTCCAGAACGACCTGGTTGCTTGCCGCGTCAATCGCAATGCCCGTGATCGCGATCCTGCTTGCCTGCGCATCCAATCCCACGGACAGCGATGCCAGCGCGTTCGTCATGGTATCCAGATTATCGCCCTGCACATTGAGCAGCATTGCCGCCACATACGGGCTCTCGAGCGACGCCTGCAGCATGGTGGACAAGCCGCCCGGTAGCGTACCCGCCGCCGTAATGCTCCTTGAAAGCGCCGTCTTCATTGCGAAGCCGCCCGGCAGAACCTGATCGAGGCTCGATGTTGTGAGGTCCTTGAGATTGCCCTTCGTCTGCATTTCCCATGCATCCGGCAGGTTGTCGTGATCCGTGTCGCAATCCTCGATGTAAAGCGGCAATGCCGGCGAAGTACCCACGTGCGACCCAATGACCACCGGTTTCGGCACATAGATTTTCGCGAGTTTATCGTCGCGGTTGCACACAAGCCCCCACGATTTCCACGCGGCGAACCGGCCGTCATACTTGTCGGCGCCTGCCGGCTTCGTGTCGATGAAAGCACGCACATAGTAGGTGCCCTCCTCTAACCCGATAATCCGCGCGTTTGCCACCATGGCCTTGTTTGTCGAGGCGATGTCGTCCGTATTGTAGACGTACCCTTCCGCCACGGGATCGCCCGTGAAATCGGCGGACGTGAACGCCTGCACGCGGATCTTGCCATTTTGCGCGACGACATCCGGACCGAAGTAGCGTATCGCAAGATTGATCTGCCCGTAGTCCGTGCTGTTCGTCATGACATTCATGAGAAATGTGGCCGGTTCGGACGGATTGCGCGTCATCTTCTTGTTGTATTCCGGATTGAACTTCGCATTGTAGACTTCGAGTTTCCACTGGTAGTTCTTGCCGTTTTCGAAGACGCCCGAACCGTCCGGCAGAAGTGCGCCCGCATAGAGCGGCGGCCGCCACGTATAGGCGTGGCACTTGAGCTCGAAATCGTACACGCGCGGCGGCATCGGCTGATAGTCCGAGTCCCACACCAGCGTCTGGCCGTCGGCCGCGTAGACCCAGGCACGGAACGCGGTGTAGGTATTGAGGCCGTCCGTCTGAAGCCGCCACTTGAACACCGGCTGCGGCGTCTTCACGTCGCCCGAGATCAAGATGACCGGCTTCGCCAGCTTGTAGCCATAGGCACTGTCGAAGTTGCGCGAAATGAGAACGGACATCACGTTGTTCGAAGCCAATGCGGCCGTTGCGAGATTCTCGTTGCCCATCACCACGCGATACCACACGCTCGTCACCTCGAGTGCGGACAAATCGCTTTTCGCGGCAATGTCCTGCGCGAGGCACTCCCAGTCGAGATCGAGCGCGTTCTTCAGAATGTCCGCCTCCGTAATGTACTTTTCGGCGGACTTCGAGACCATCTTGTCGAGCACCGTCCGCTCTTCCTCACGATAAAGCCTCCTGCCGTCGATCGCGGTGCGCACCACACGGATGCGCTCCTTTTCGCCGCCCGCGGGCGTACCCTCTTTGAATCCGTAGTCCGCCGCCGTGATATTGGAGTCCTCCTTGCCATAAATGACCGTACGGTCGTTGGTGCCGCGGTCGTCCCCGATGACCTTCAGACGCGCGAACACGGGGTGGGTATCCGTCAGCACAATCGTGAGCGGCGTCGTGTTCCAGCCGACCTGGACATCCTTCACGGTTCCGTACGGTTCGCCCGCCGTATATTCGCCGTCGTCGTTGAGGTCGTAGAACGCAATGAACGTGTTCCGCCCTTCCTTGACGTGACCCTGCGAGTTGTTTTCCGTGCTGCGTTGGTCGGCCGTACCCAGATAATAGGTCGTCTTGCCGCTTTCCACGAGCGGCGAGGCCTTCCAATTGATACGGAAGTTCGACTTGGCAAGGTCGTAGGAGGTCACATATGTTACATAGTTCAGCTCTTCCCCGCTCTTTGGCCAAGCTCCGGTAAGATCCGAAACAAAATCGGCGACTTCCTGTATCTTCGAGAAGTCGACAACCGTCTCGCCGGTGTAGTAGTCGATCGAACCGACAACGGTTTCCGTCACATTCGACGTGAGAGCCGAAGTCGTGCGACGGACGAGGTCGCCCGTCTGCTCGCTGGCGGCGTGAACGCGGTCGTAAATCACAACCGTCCACTGCGCATCGTTCGGATTCACCAGAACCGTGTTTTCCTTGACATAACCGCCGTTGCAACGCCACACCTGCAGCCCCAGGTCTTTCGCGCTGATCGTAACCGAACCCGGATTGATCTTGCCCGGAGGCAGACGGAATGTCCGCAACACGCCCGGATTGTAGCCCAGATACTTGGTGTCCACAACCAGGTTGGTGCTGTTGCCGCCGATCGTCCACTGCGCATCGGCGATGGTCTCCAGATTGGGATCGCTGAACGCCTTGACAACGAGTGCATGATCCTGCACGTTCTTCTTGCCGTCATAGACGAAGTTCGCCTCGATCGTCGGCACCGGGTATTCCGGTACGCGTTCGCCGTCGATATTGCGCACCGAGACGACTTCGGGGTCGGTGCCCGCAAGGAACTCGGCATAGTTCGACCAGCCGTCGCCGTCCTTGTCCTCGTCCGCATCATAGGCGTAGCGGGAGGCGAATTCTGTCGCATAGCCATCCTCCCACACGTCGGAAATACGGTCGTGGTCGGTGAAGATCTCGCCCACGTACATCTGACCGAGACGATAGAAGTAGTCGCTCACGTTCGGATTGACGCTGCACGCGACCGTCGGATCGAAGGTCAGCCCGAGGTCGAAGACCTCCGAGAGCAGGTATTCCACGTAATTGGACAGCCCGTCGCCGTCATCATCGGCATTGGCGTTGCCCGTGAGACCGTAGAGATCCTTCCACCAATCGACAAGTCCGTCGCCGTCGGCGTCCGCGGTCTGGATGTAGCCATTGTCGACTGTGCCGTCCGGCTGCATGCCCTTGGCGAGATCGCGCAGATAAGCCTGCCAGGCCGGGATCATTTTCCCATGGTAATTTACTTCTGTGTCCCAGGACAAACCGGTCGTGTTCCCGCAGTACATCTTTTCCCACCAGTCGGGGAGACCGTCCGCGTCGGTATCGGCTCCGGTGTCTTCCCAAGGCGCGGAAGCACCGGAACCGTCCCACATATTTGCGCACGCTTTCGCGAACGCTCCGCCATGCGGGACGAGGTCGCCCGTCGCGGAGAATCCGCTGCGCATCTCATACATGTAGCGCCGCGCGACATCGTCCACAATCTCGCTTTGGGGCAGTTGCTGCCGCAGATGGTCGAGTTTGAAGAGACGCATGGCGCGGTCTATCACGCTGACATCGCGGTACCCGTACGGATTGGCCGTATTCCGGAATGTATGCGTGGTCGTGCCCGCTTCACTGGCGAGGAGCGTATAGCCACCCAGATACTTCGAGTAGACGAAGGTATCGGACGAACTGCCGTCCAAAACCGGCAAATGGCTGACCGTGTTCGGGATCCATGTCGCAAAATACGGGTTCGTATAGACCGAACTCGGTGTATTGACGCCCCCCTTCCAGCCAACCTCGCCTGAAGGTGCGGCAGTCGCGACACCCGACGCCGCGGAGCCGGCGATCTGGTCCACCACGTTCGCCATGAAGCCGATAGGCGCGGTTATCACATCCGCCGCGTTTTTCGCGCTCGGCAACGCGGCAAAGTTGTAATGCTGCAGCAACTCGGGCGCGAGACTCTTCTTGTCGACATTGTCGTTGCGGCTCGCGTCCGCGTTCGCGCTGAGAAGGTGCGTATACACTTCTTCGCGGTTTGTCGCCACATCGTCGAATGTGAACGCTTTCATGTAGTTGTCCTTGATTTCCTGGGCCGAACGGGCGCCATCCCACACACGGACTTCATCTATCCAGCCCTTGAAGAACTCGGTCGTCTGGGACTGGAGCGACACGTTGCCGTCCACCAGTTTTTCGCGCGCACCGATGAAGAATGTGCTCGGATAGGAACTATAAGCTTCAACGCCATCCAAGGTTGCGTTCTGTTTAATTTGGAACACGCCTGTCGCTGGAATCAGCGTGGTTGTCGCGTAATTCGCAGACTCTCCGTTCACGTAGAGCTCAAGCGTTTTGCCCGTGTACGTCAAGGCCAGATGCGTCCACTTATTTGTTTCGAGCGCCCCTTTACCCTGGACACGCTGGCAACTGGTCGGTTCGCCCGTTCCCGACTCTATCGGATTCGAATTGTCGAAGAGACCGTAGGGCCTGCCGTCCTTGATGCCGATCCGGAACGTCGAGCGTAGGGCATGAAGATCCTTGTTCTCTGAGCTCGCCGGCTGATAGACGATACGGTCGACAATCGTCTGGTCGGCCGTGGATTCCGGATAGACCCACGCCTCGACCGTGAACTGCTTCAACAGATCGGCCGCCGCGGTCTTGCGCAGGCCCGCTTCGTAGGACGCGACGTACGAGTTCTTGCCGTCCAGGTAGAGCGCCTGGCGGCGTGCCGGATCCGCCGGGTTCAGAGGATCCGTCGCCTGCCGGACGGTACGCGTCAATTCATAGGCGTCACCCTTCAAGTCGTTATCGGTGTCGTAGCCCTCGCTCGTTTCGAACGAGAAGGCGAAAATGCTCCCAAGCTCAGAGTCGAGCGGATGCGCCGCCTCATAGTAGCCCGCGTCGATAGACGTGCCCTGCGCAACGGTCCAGAATGAAGCCGTCGACGCATAGTGCGACCGCTTGTAGTAAAGGGAGGCAAAGCTCTCTTCCGAAGTCGGATCCGTATACCACGCAGGGGTCGGGTCCGTATGGTAATTGAGCGGCGAAGCTAGGTTTGCAAGCGCCTTTTCTTCGTCGTTGCGGAGGCCGTCGCCGTCCGCATCCGCTTTAGGCAGCCCCATCGCCCACGGATAGCGCGAGGGATCGTAGAGCCACTTCGGCTCATCCGCCGCCGGGCTGTTTTCGCCGCCCTTGTGCGCCGCTGTCCACGCGTTCTTTGCATACGTCGGAACCGACTCCGCTTGCGAACCGGCATACGCTTCCGCGATAATGTCCTTCGCGCCCAAAATTGGATTCAACCCGTGATAGAGTTCCCAGTAGTCGTCCATGCCGTCTTCGTCGGAGTCATGCTTGCGCGGATCCGTCGAGACATAACGGCGTTCCCGACGCAGATTCTCGAGTTCGGCGCGATTGCCCGGCGTGCTCTCGACCGTCGGCGCGAGCAGGATGTAGGAGGCCGATGTATCCCAGTTGGCGTGGAGTGGCGGGGCCCAGTAGCCCAGCGAACGCCAAACTTCCGCCGTCATCTTGAAATCATCCGAACCGTTCGCCAGGAGTTCCTTCAAGGTTGTACCGTTAACGACCTTGTTCGTGTTGAGGACCTCCAGACTCAAGTTCATCGGCACGCACTTCTCGATGGCGCGCAAGGTCGCGTTCGTACGGTATCCCTTGTACTGGACTTTACCTTCCGCATCCAGTACCGTGCGCGTCGTGCTCGTATCGGTGCCGACAAGCGCATATTTCATGAGCGGCGTCACATCGTCGTCATAGCGGAAGTGGCGCACCTGCTGGACGAGATACTCTTGTCCGTTTGCAAGACCGTCGTGGTCGAAGTCCAGATCCCGCACGCGCTCGAGCAAGTCGTCATTGGCGCTCGCCTTCGAATCGCCGGGCCACGTCGGATCCATGCCGCCGGCAATATAGACCACGTTGGAAACGCCATTCGTCAGCATAAGGCCGTCCGCGCGCAGTTGCGCAAGCTTGACCTCGATCCTGTCCGTCGTGTTCGAGACCAGGAACTCCTTTGAAAGCGCGTTAAACGGCAGGCCGGCGAACTGGCGCTCCCAGCCATCCGGCAGGCCGTCGCGGTCCGTATCCACCGCGCACGGGTTCATGCCGCCGCCGCGGATGCAGCGCGAACCGTCGTCGACAGGCTTGCCGTAGATGCTCCTGAAGGTCATGCCCGCATGGGTCTCCCCTTCATAGGGGAAGTCCGCAAGCCAATCGGCCCCTTCTTTTCCATCCGAGACGCCATCGCCGTCAGTATCGGGATTGGACGGGTCTGTCGGGAAGAACTTGTTGTACCAACCCTTCTTGATGCCCGGGTGGTTCGCATAGATCGTTTCGCAAGTCTTGTACGCATTGCACGAATCGGTTCCGGCAAACTCCTCGACGAAGGACAAGCCGTCCCCGTCCTCCTTTCCGGCGCTGCTACCGCTGCAGGGGTTCTCGCCTACATAGAGCGTCCACCCGTCCGGCACACCGTTCCCGCTTGTATCCGCGCCATGCACGCTCATGAGCTGCTTGCGGTTCGTGACTTCCGCGTTGTTAAGAGCGTCCTTGTAACCCTCGACAAGATCCGACGATGTGGTCGAATCGACGCTGACGGTCACATTTGTGACCAGCACGACCGACGGGCAGGTCGTCCATTGGGCAAAGCGCTCGAATTCGCTCTCGACCTCCTTCGTGATCTTCTGCGCTTCCGGTATGGTCTGCATATCCTGGCGATATCGGCGCAAGAGATACTCGTCGTAGTCGGTGTAGGGCACCGTGTTGACAGACTTGCCCGCTTCGTCCCCCGCTTTCTCCCAACGGCCGGAGACATACCCCTCGCCGGCCCACGCGGTGCGCGGATCAAAACCGAACGCCTCGTAGACCTGACTGTGGATAAGGATGATTTCCTTTTGGCCGTCAAGCGTTTTGAAGCCGTCTTGCGCTTCCGCCGCCGCATAGGTCACGTTCGTGCGCCAACCCGTCGCGGGCTTCTCCACCATCTGCCGCGCCCAGACCCTTGTCTCGATATTTGTGTCGGCCAAACGTCCATAGAGGTAGGGCGTGGTACCGTCCGCTTCGAACTTGGGCTGGACGACGAGCAGGTTGCGGTGGATTTTCGCCTCCTCATCGTCGACACTGTCCTCGAGCTTGATAAAATAGAGACCATCCTTTTCGAAGTATTCGCGACCCTTCGCGCTGAAGAAGGCCATGTAGTCGCCGTCGGCGTTCTCCTTGCGGTTGTCCATCGAAGCGTTCGTGCCCATCAGGATTTCCCAGCCGTCGGACATATGGTCGCCGTCCGTATCCCAATGGCACGGATTTGTCCCCAGCGCCAGCTCTTCGAGATCGGCGAGACCGTCGCCGTCAAAGTCGGCGAGACCATCGTTGGATTTTTGGATCGGATCGAAGTGCTGGACGACCTCCTCGAACGGAATAGCCGTTCCTTCGACGATATTGCTCGGGTTGAAGCGCTCAAAGACGAACGTCTGGCCCGCGCGCGGCAAACCGAACGCCGTGAATGTCGACTTGTTCTTCAACGCATCCGGGGCGACCGCCGCCGCATATCCCGCGGCAGGAGCCCACACCTTCGCCTGGTACCAGAAGAAGTACTCCCAGCCGTCCGGGAAGTTGTCCGCGTCGGTATCCGTAAGCGTCAGATCCATGCGCGAGGTCGGTTCCGGCGACCAGACCGCGAGATCGTAGCCGTCCGCCTCCTGCCACTTGTAGGCATCGTTCCCGAAGCCGTCCGCCGCGGTCCATTCGCGCCCTTTGTCCGCCTCGAACTTGTTCTTGTAGAACGCCGCCTGGTACGCATACTTCTCCTCTAGGCCGAAATCGGCCTCGCCGTTGGCGTATTCCGTATCGTTCAGACCCGCATGGAAGCCGCGCAGCTTCGTGAAGGCCGTGAACTTGTTCACTGTGCTCACACTGCCCGGCGCATAGTTGCAGGTCGATTCGCTCCACTGTGCATAGATCATCGGCAGATAGTCGCCCTCTACCCAGTAGCTGGCGAGCGATTTGAGATCGGTCGAAGCATCCGCGAGCGCCTCGCCCGACTTCCACTTGCGCACAGCGTAGATGTCAGGGATACCGTCCTGGTTGATGTCGCCGAGGTTGTCTTTCGCCCGGTATTCCTTCGCGAAGACCGCCTCGTATTGCGTCTCGAAATAGCCCTTCTTGTCGTCTGTCATCTTAGTCGGGAGCGTGATGGAAATGGTCGACGCGCCCTTCTTCGTCTCCGGCGCAATCAGCGAGGACGATGCCTGCGCATTCTGCCCGCTGTTGCCGCCACTCGAGTCGACCGCAATCGGCAACCAGCGGTAGAAGAATGAATCCTTCTCCGTGTCTTTATATTCATAGTAGTTGCCCGCTCCTGCGGCGGGCATGCCGCCGCTCGCGCTGATTGCGCAGTCCACGCCGCCGTTCAGGGAGCCATTGTCGACCGCGCCGACCTTGTAGCCGAACGCATAGGCGTCGCGTGTCGTATCGGAACTGCAGTTCCATTTGAGGCGGAACGCCGTCGCGCCCGCAAGCGTGGACCCCGCATAGACATGGCCTTCGCCGCGGCCGCCCGCACTCGCGTACTTGGTCGAGTCCTCATTGTTCGCCGTGGCGCCCGCCGGGCCGCCCGCAATGAGCGTCAGGTACTTGGACGGGGCAATCGTATACTTGTAGGTCATCGTCACCGGCGGCGTGGCGTCGCTGTCCTTGTCCTCGATCGTGACCGTCACCGTGCGGTCGCCCTGCGCCGAACCGAAATCGGGCACGAACTTCCTCGAGGTCGCCTCCGTCACATACCACGACCCTCCATTGTCGCAGCCCGTGATCGTGACGCGCACGCCCGCCTCCGGCCAGTTCTCGGTCGTCGTGCCGAAGTCGGCGTCCACGTCGCTCCGGACCGTCCAGGTGATCGGATAGCTGCTGGCGAGACCGCCCGAAACCTCCCAGGCGTTCGTATTGGCTTCCGCCGGCTGGAACGAGCAGCTCGGCGCCACGTTCTCGACATAGACGCGCTGCGTCTTGGCCTTGGTGTAGTAGTCGTTTGCCGGCTGACCGCTCGTCGGGAGCGTTGTCGTGGACGTCACCTTCGCGTCGATCGTAAATCCGTCCACCGAGGACACCATCGTACCGTCCATTTCGCTGATGGCGAGTTCTACCGGCGCGGTGCTCGTCAGACGGACCTTCACCGTCGTCGTACGCGTGTCGTCGTCGTAGCTGTACGAGCCCGTGACGATGTCGTTGTTCGCGGAATCGATCTTCAGAAGACCGGGGTTGACTTTAAGTTCCGGTACGGTCGTCTTGGGCGCAATCGTCACCTCGACTTCCAGCGGCTCGTCCTGTTGCTCGTCCCAGTAGCTGAGACCAATGGCAATCTTGCCGCCGCGCTCGGTTTCATAGTAGGTCTCCGACGAAGGTGTGATTTCCACAGTCGGGTTGTTCAGAACCTCGACCTGCACCGTGTAATTTGTCGTCGACCAGTCGTTCATGTCCTTGTCCTTCACCTGGGCTATGATCTCCCACGTGCCGGACTGGTTGAACGTATATTCGAACGTTTTCGCCGACGAGTTCGGATTTCCGTAGATGACCTTTGGATCCCCGACGACAATGTTATTGCGGCGCGTCGTCCATTTCGTCTGGAACTGGTAGTCTTCCGCCGGTTCGTTGGCGTTCGTCAAGTCGTAGGTTCCTTTGTCCTCGACAATCGCCTGGAATCTGCGCGCCATGCCTTTCGGGATGCGGTTGGGATACTTGTAGCCGCTGCCTTCGGCTGCAACGCCATTCATTTCAAGGCGCGTGATGGTCGGCTCGACGTTGAAGACGCTGAACCCGGCTTCGTCGGACGTATAGCCGCTTACCTCGTCTTCCGAGGTCGTCCCGTCCCAATTGGCCTTCGTCGAGAGCACGACCTCGAAGGCCAGGCTGAGCCCGCCTTCCGCTTCGGAGAGACCGTCCAGCAACTGCACCGTGCCGGAGACCGTCTTCTTGTTGGCGCGGATGGGCCAGCCGCGGCGGCTGCCGACGACATTGCCGGAGCCATCCTTGCCGATGACGGGATTGTAGCCGTTTCCTCCTTTGAACTTCGTGACATCCTCATCCGGATTGCTCGGCCTCAGATAGGCATACAGGGTGCTGCCGGTCTCGTTTTCCGCGCTCAGCTCGACTTCGAACTTGGCGATATCGCCTTCCTGATAAGTATCCTTGTCGGTCGTCACCGTAATAGTACGCGCCGCCTGGACCACCGCCTTGAACGCATAAAGCTTGCTGCTGAGCTGGCCGCTGACGGGCGAAACGACGTAAATGAACGCATCCTGGCTGTCCACCGCCTTGGGGAACTTCAGTTGCGGCTTGTTCAGCGTTTCCGTTCCGTTGGCTCCGAGCGCATAGAGATTGTTGCCCTGCCCCACGTAATACGTGCCGGCGAGCTGGGTGAACGAACTGCCCGTCGCCCCCGGATACTTGACCCAGATCTCATAGCCTTTCGTGCGGTCCTTCATGTCGGCGTACGCGTCCTTAACCGTAATCTCCACGTCCGTCGGATCGCCGGCCACCGCATTGAAGGGACTGTCGACCGACACCACGGGCGTGCTCGTCACCTTGACTTTCGCCGGGTTCTTGCTGGTGAAATAAGTATTCGCCGCGGCATCGGCCACCCCCGGTGTGAATGTGATGCCTTCCGTGACGGACGTCGTGTGCGTATCGGCGCGCAGGAAGTAGGCGTAGACGGGCGCCGTCTCCGTCTCCCCAGCCGACAGTTTTACAGTAATTGCCGAAGGCAGGGACGCCACGTCCGCCACCTGGTTCTGCGTCGAGAACTTCACGTACTCGCCGACGCCAGCCGCCCCGATGACCGCGGGCGTAATCGTGATCTCGACATCATTCGTATAGGCCTGCGAAGCCTCGACCCAGATCGAAGCCTTCGAGACGGAGAAATTCTCGTCCGCCGTGACGTTCTCGTCGCTCGTCTTCACCGTCAAGGTCGGCGGCAAGGGTTCGCCCACCGTGACGGGGACCGTCAGATAATCCACAACACGACTCCCTGTTCCCGAAGAGATAGTGTAATAGGGCGTGGAACTCAAAACGAGATTCGCCTTCTGACCTTCATTGCCGACCGCTTTCAGCGTAAAATCGCCGGTCATCTGGCCGCCGTAGATCGTCACCTGGCCGATATGCGTGGACATGGAACCGTTTTCGTTGTCAAGCGGGAGATTCGCCGCCGCACCGCCGTCGACGGTGATGATCGAATCGTCTTCGGACCACACATACAGCGTAACCGCCTGGGAAACCGCCGCAATTGCCGTCAAGCTCGGAGCGATGCCGTTCTTGGGCGTCGTGGAATTCTTGTGGATCGTGCGCCAGACAGGATTATTCTCCGTCTGGGCGACCTGCCAATTGGCGTCAAAGTCGATTGTCTTGACATAGAAACCGCAGTTTGAAAGGGTCACATCTGACTGGCGCTTGTCGACCTCTGGATTCTCTACTCCTCGGTCGGGGGTCCACTGCCAAAAGTTGCAGGTAGCGCCGTTTTCCGTATTAATCGACCACGACTTGGCCGTCAACGGATTGAGATAGAAGGCTGTCGACGGATCCTTGTCCGTTATCGGGCTGGTCGCGTCCGCCGCGAGCCGAATCGGCAAAGCGAATTCGCCCGGCTGGACCGTGTAGCTGAAAATAAGATCCGTATAGTAGGTTCCGAGGATCTGCTGCGGGACCGGATCATTGACGAGCGTGGCCCAGCGAATGGGACCCGTACCCGAGCTATCCGGCGTATCCGTCACATACAAACCAATCTGCAACCGGTACAGCTCCGCTGTGCCGGTCCCCTTATACTTGACCTGCCAAGCGTCGTTCGGATCCGCATCCGAACGCCCGATGAGGCGCATACGGAAGTAGAACGTCTCGCCGCTTTTAAGCGGATTGTCGATTGTGCGCGGCTTAATCGTCTCGCCTTGCGCGTTACACGGGCGGATTTCGTAGACGTCGCCGTTGTCCGCGTGCGCAAACAGACCTGCCGCGAGGCCCAATGCGCATACCAATGTTTTGAGCAGTTTCTTCATGATTTAGTTTCCCTTGCTAGAAATGTCGTTCGCGTTGTTTTCGCGCACCTTGCGCGCTTCGATCGCCGCATTCTCACGCAAAATGCGCGCCCGGACAAGCTGTTCCGTCTGCGCCTGGTTCGCGTCGTACTCCTTGCGCAGGCCCTCGCGCCGGCCGCGGAGCGCCACCGATTCTTCGGAGTCCGGGTCTTTCGACTCGGCCGTCTTGATGGCGTTCTCGAGCGCCTCTATACGCTTGAAGATCTCGTCGCGTTTCGCCATGCGCGCATGCAAGGCATCCGTGTACGCCTTGTCTTCCATGCGCGAAAGCGGTTTGTCGAACGGGTCGGCCGCCGTCTCAGGCGCTTCCTTCGAACAGCCCGCGGTCAACAAACCGAACACCAGCGCCGCACGCGCGGCTCCGTCCAGGATAAATCTGTCTTTATGTCTCTTCTTCATGGTGTTGTCTTAGCCCAATCATAGTAGTTTGTCTGTTTGAGGGGTTCCACGGCCACGGGCTTGATGCGCGTGTCCAGCGACCAGAAATAAAACGCCGGATTCTTGTCCTTCGGCCAATTCGCCCAGCTGTCACCGCCGTACGAGGTCGGCGAACTGGGCGAGAACGGATCCATCACCTCGATGCGGCTGACGTGGTTGGAATCGAAAGAATCCGCCCCGAACACGAACCAGCGCAACGGCACCCAGCACGTGTAATTGCTGATTGACGAATGCCCGTTGTTGAGGAAGCCCGTCACCTTGAAGGTCGCGCTCGTCCAGTTCTTGTTGATCCACGCCGGATCCGTCGCGTAATTGAGCGAATGCGACCCGGGGACGAGCCCGCGCAGCACGTACGGGCTCCAGCTCGCCGCCGTCTGCGTGTTCGTCATGTAGAGTTTCACGCCCATGCGCAGATTGGTGAGGACGTTGCCCCCCCCCGAGGTGATTGGATGTTCGATCGGCTTCGCCGGCTCGGCCATACCGCCAACAAACCAAAGTCCATTCGTGGTCGGGTCCATGTCGAGCCAATACATCGTCGTCAAGGTTAGGTTCGTGACGAACGAGCCGTTCAGGCTGTGGAACTCGGCGAGATTAATCTCGCCGGAACCCGCGTTCGGCCACGGGTTGCCTTTGACATCCGTCCCCTTCTCGAGCCAGTCGATGATGGCGGGCGTGTAGGGGTTGCCCACACCAAGGCCCAGATCGCGCAGGCGTCCATCTACCTGCGCCGTCGCGACGACCGTCACGTTGTTCGAGGCGCCGCGTCCCACCGTCACGCTGTACTGGCGCGGGGTGCTGTTCGTCGTCACCGCGCTCGCCACGCCGTTCGTCGTCACGTCCCGCAGCTCGTACCAGTTGTCCACCTCGTAGGTGATGTTCGTGCCGCGCACGGAACCCTTCTTCATGTAGAGAATCCGGCTCGCGTTCGTGAAATCGCCCGCGTCGCCGATGCGTTGGCGGATATGTCCGGGCGTGAGGTTGAGTGTTGCGTCGATCCGGATGCTTTCGCCGTTCGGCGTGGGAATGGCGTCCGGATCGATCTGCTGGCCGTCGTTGACGCGGCCCGGCGTCGCCACGGCCGTGTTGACCCACTTGTTGGACGTCTCGCCATGGTCGTAAAGGACGCTCAGCGAAGCGCCCGAACCTTTGTATCCCGAACTCGTAACGCTCAAGATGGGCTTCTCGACCGCACGGTCCTTGTCGTCCGCGCCCACATAGAAGTAGCGCGCGCCCGGCTGAAACTTGTTCATCTGGTTCACAGCATTTGTCGGACTGTAAAAATGTCCCCAGTAGCCCATGCCGTCCCACTTGTTCGTGCCCAGCGCCACGAGTTCATGCTCCACGATGCCGCTCGAACGCACGAGCTGCAGCGCGAACGGCGCGGTCACCGAGATTTCGCCCGATGCGCCCAGGACGGTGGTCGACGCCCGCGGCTTCGCCCACACCGCATCTAGCGAACCGTTGTCGCGCGTCAAATAACTGTTTTTTTCCGCCGCGGGTGACCCCACCACCACAAACGTCATGTTCGACTGCACGTAGGCGAGGTTCTTCGAAGTCGGCGCGCCCGCGTAGCCGAATCGCACGAGCGTGTTCGTTATGACCGATTTGGACGAGGATTGCGGCTCGAGAAGACGCAACGCCCAATCCTGCAAATCGGCTCCCGATGGTACGGCGAGTTCGATGAACTGCGCCTGTGCGTCGTTGTTCTGCCAGGACGATGTATAGCCGCCAAAAACGTTAATCTCGTTGATCCACGCCCAGCCCGGCGCGACCTTGTCCAGAATCGTATAGGCCGCAAAGCCCTCCGGATACTGCGCGTTGAAATCGACCGGACGGTACCAGTCCGGCGTCTGCCAGTCCGCCGCGGTGAGAATGTTCGTCTGCGGGATTTCGGACGCGCCGGGATTCGTCTTGTCCTCCTTCTGGTACCAGACCGCCTCGAGCGCATACTGGACGACCGAACCCGACGTCGAGACGGGGTCGGCCACCGCGTCCGGCGCCGTCTCGTAGCTGGAACGGAACACGCGGTTGGAGTCCGCCGCGAGGGCGAGTTCCGCCGACTTCGTCTCCGCCCGGTCGCGCCAGTTCTCGAATCCCCACGGGCTGGCGCCCCGGTACCAGTAGAGCCGCACCTTGACGTCGCGGCTGAAGTCGATGCTCTCCGGGAGCTGCGCGCCGTAGACTTCGCACTGCACGCCCCACGACTCGCCGCACAGCGGCTGTTCCGCCGCGCTCGGCACGTTCGGGACGCGCTTCGTCCCCGAAAGGTCGCTGCGGAACGCCCCCACGTTGCGGAAGCCCATGCGCGGGCGCACCGCCTCGGACACGAACACCTCGTCCAGCAGCACGCGCACGGCGTCCGTGTAGTTCGTCGGTATCACGTTGCCCGACGCCTGGACGTCCTTTACGCCCGTCACCTGCAGGCGGAACGCCATGTAGGCCTCGCCCGGGTTCGCCACGTACTTGTAGGTCGCGTAGGTGTCGTTCGAAATGACAAACTCCTGCAGTTCCTTCCACTCGGAGCTGTTTCCGTCCTTCGCGCCGCTGAGCACCACGCTCGCCGGTTGCGCGTAGAGCGCGTCGTTCGTCGGGTAGCCGTACTTGCGCGCCTTGAAGGTTATTTCCCCGATATAGTTCGTCTGGAAGGTCGGCGTCTGCACGAAGGGGCGGTTCTGGGGGTAGGCCGCCTTGTCGTTCTCGACCGTATCCAGCGTGACGGAGTTGTTGAGCGCCAGGCTCTGTCCGAACACGCTGTCGGACAGGAATATGCGCTGGCTGTCGTGTTCGGCCGCGTTCAGCGTGTTCGTGTTGTCGCTGACCATGCGCAAGTTCCACCCCCACCAGCTGCGGTCGTCCAGCGCCGGTTCGTCGTAGCACGAGATGCCGGTGATGGTGACCTCGCCGAACAGGTTGGGGTCCGTCTCCGCCGCGACCCGCGCGATGGTGTTCGTGTCCACGACGAGGCGCATGGCGCCCGCGACGCCGTGCAAACCGATATAGTAGCTCAACTGGCCGCTCTTGCGGTCCAGGTCGCTCATCCCCTCGAAGGAGAAGTTCGTCACCGTCGTCCAGCCCGAGAAGCTGTCCAGCATGGATTCGGTGTAGCCATTCGTCGCGATTTCAAGCCGCAGGTTTGCGTTCGTCTGGGCATCGCGGTAGCTGAAGGACAGCATGCCGAGCCCCAGACCGCGTCCCCCGCGCCCGTCCATCAAGGGCGCGCGGATCGAGGAGCACCCGGCCGGGGACGTGCGTTTCGCGCTCAGCAGGATGCCTGCGCGTTCGCTCGTGTTCGAGACGATCCACGCGTGCGTAAAGACGAAGTTCGTGTCGCCGCTGCGCGTGTAGCCAGGGATGTCCGCCGTGCTGTGATCCTCCCACGAGTTGCCGGCCCACTGGACCAGTTCGATCGTGTCCAGCACAATGTCCACGCGCGGATCGCCCTGCTTGCTTTCCACCCGGAACTGCACCTGGCAACGCTCGGTCGTATAGAGCGGAATCTCAAACGGCGAGTTGCCGAACGAGGCGAGATTCGTCGTCCAGAGCGGCGTCTCCGGCCACGCGGCGGCTTCGGGCGCCTTCACATAGACCGAGAGTTTCTGCGGCGCGACGGACGCCTTTACGAGCCTGTTCGTGTAGACGAGCGAACCGGGGCGGAGCGCCCAATCCCCTTTCTCCGGCGTCGCGTTGGAGAGCTTGGGGGACGGGGAGGGGAAAGCCACCGCGCCGCTTGCCCACGTCTCGTTGTCGCCCCCCATCTTGGTCGGCTCCTTGTGAAAGGCCATTTGCTTGAATTCCGCCTCGCAGTTCGCGGAAATGACGCCGTATTCGCCGCTGCGCAGACGGTCCGCCGACGTGTCCTTGTAGACGAAACCCTTCCAGTCGTCGGTTGTGCCGGTGAAACTACCGTTTCCACTGCTGTCGGCCATCTGCGTCTGGCGCGCGGCGACCTGCAGCCAGGTGGCGTCCGTGTCCGTGCGCGCGGAAATGAAGAGCGGCTGGCGGTCGCCCTTCTTCGAGAACGTCCAGCTCGTGTTGTTCGTCCACGCCTTCAGGAGCGTGGAAATCAATCCGCCGTTCACGTTGTCGGTGTTCCAGCGATAGAGCGACAGAACCTGCTTCTTTTCCTCGACCTGCTCCCAGCGCGCCTCGTACGCGCCCTCGTATTGCCGGTAGTAGGCGATGGCCGAAATGGACCCGTTGCCGCGGAAGTTGCCGATGCCCTTCGGGTCGAACACGCCCGCCGCGAAGAACGTGTAGTTCGAAAGCGTCGACCCGTCGCGCACATGGGCGAAGTAGTCGGGGTCGACGATCTGCCCCAGCCGCGCGTTGAAGGAGAGCTTCTTGAGTCCACGCGGCGCGTACTCCTTCGACGCATAGGTAAGGTAGCCCTTGCCGCTACCCTGCATCTGGAGCGCGACGCCCGAATTCGGGTTCGCGTATTTCTTCGCGACCCACTTGCCCGGACCGGACACCCATTCGCCGAGCGTGGCTCTGTCGAACTCGCCAATCTGGATCATCTCCTCCACTTTGCCCGCGTTGTTGGTCACATAGTAGTCCGCGAACTGCCAGGCGTCGTCGGTCTCCGACATGGGCCGCCAGCGCGTGAAACGCTCCTCGTAGTAGCGCTTCTTGGAGGACGTGCCGACCTTGTAGTCGTTCGTCTCGGAGGTGCCCTTGAAATACGGTCCTGTCGCGTCCGTCCAGCCGTTGAAGTTCTGGTAGTCGGCGTGCGCCACCGTGACGGCCCGCGTGGAGGCGTCCATCTGGAACATGTACCCGCCTGTCGCGCCGTCCAGCGTGAGCGACGACCAGCTGTTCGTATCGCCTTCGCTCAACACGCCGCTGACCGGGAATTCCGCCGTGGCGCTCGCCACGTAGAGGATGTTGGTGTTGGCGGACCACTCCGCGGCCTCGGGCGTCTGCTGGTCGCGCAGGACGAAGCGGTAATGCAGGGTCTTGCTCGCGAAATTCGTCGAAACCGGCACATACCCGCGCCAGAAACCAGAATCCGTCACGTAGAGCGACGCGAACTGCTCGTTCGTGTCCGCCCCGACACGGTACGCCACGGAAACCGACGCATAGTCGCTTTGGCCTTCCCGGAGGCGGACGAACCAGTCCGTGCCGCGGCTGGCCAGGCGGACGGGCGAAGCGAGCGCATTCGTGACGCACGCGATCTCCTCCGTGAAGAGCTCGCCCAATTTGATGTTCAGCCCCGAATAGTCCACGTAGGAGTAGAACGGCGCGTTCAGGCGGGAAATGTAGCGGAACTCCACATCGCCCGGCAACCTCTCGCCCGAAGGTGCGCGCAAATCGAGATCCTCCCGCGAATCGAGCGTCCCGACGTCCAGATAGACGTCCTTCCATTCGTTCGTGATCTGGTTGAGATACCGCCACCGGTACTGCATTTTGACGGACGACAGAAACGCCGCGGTGTCCGCCGGCGTACCCGGATTCGTCGTGTAGACGGCGCGCCCGCGCGCTTTGACTTCCGTGTCGAAGACGGACGGGAACGGCACGCTCCACGCGCCGCCCTGCCCGACTACGGACTTTCCTTCGAGCGTCTCGTCGAAGAAGCCGCACGGCTCGATATCCGCCCGCATCGCCGGATACGACACGAGAATGTTGTCCACCAAAATGAAGCCGCCGCGGTCCGCGCCCTTGGGCTCGCTCGGAAACTCCGGCGCCACGCCCGTGCGGCGGATGCGGAAGCGGACCAGCCCCCGCTCGTTCACCTGCGCGCAAATGCGGTAGAAGTTGCGGTCCGACCCGCCGGTCGCGACCGTCAGCTCCGCGACATTCGTTTCCGCCGGACGCTCCGCCGGGAATGTGCCCCCGACGACCGGCAGGGACAGAAGCGGGACGCGCTCCCAGACGCGACCATCCTCCTCGGACACGCCGGCGAGCGCGTTGGTGCCGGCGAGCTTCTCCACGACGAGCCGGTAGCCGTTCGTCGCGTCCTGGGTAAAGCCGTTCACCGCGTCGAAATACACGACCCCGACGCCGTTCGAATAGCAGGGCGAAACGATCGCCGCGCCGTCGATGTTGCGCAGCACGAGGTGCGCGGCGTCCCCTTCCGTCACGCCGCCCGTCTCCGAGACCGGCAGATAGTTGAGCGCTTGGCGTTTGGCGAGCGTCCGCAAATACAGGTTGCCGATGCGCACGTTCCGCAACGTCCAGATCGTTTGGGCGCCGCACAGCTCCTGCTGCGGTTCGGCGGCCGCGAACGTGTGGTTGACCGGGGTGTTCAGAAGCGGGAATGGTTCGCCCAGCGCCAGCGCGTCGGCATGCTCCCAATAGACGGGCGCGGTATCGTCCGTCTGGCTGTAGGCTTGCCCGGAAACCGCCGGCTCGGCCGTGTCGTCGTTCGCGAGAAGCACGCGCCCGGCGAGCGTGGCGGAATCTGACGTTCCCTTGAGGTCGCTGTACGGGCTGTGCAACTCCACCTGCGTCTCGATGGGATCGCTCTTGAGACCCATCCAGGATTTCAGATCGTCGCTTCCCGCGTCCACGAAGAACTGGACCGTGTAGACGCCCGCCTTCTCCGGGGCTGTGTTCGTCAACAGGACGCCGTTCCCCGAAACCGTGTAGTAGACCTCGCCGTACAGGGCGCGCGCCATGTCGGTCGGGCTGGTCGCGTTGTCGTTCCATTTTGGACCAAAACTCCAGTCGTTATAGAATCGCGCACCGTCCACAACGCGCAACACGCCCACGGTGGGACTTTTGGTGGACTGCCATTGCGTTTCCTTGCGCGCCCCTACGTCCAACAGCTTGTCCGCCGTGTCCACAAGCCGTCCCCAGCACAGATAAGCGGTTGTTTCGCCGGAAGGAAGTTCCACCATGATCTGCGAGGTGCCGGTCGTATCCCACTTCGTCACCTTGCAGGGAATCTGCTTGCCCGTCTCGTCTATGACGCGCAGATCCGCGCCGCCGGCTTCCACCTGTTCGTAGTGGAAGCCCTTCGGCTCGTTTTCCCGCACTTCAAGGCGCACATTCCCTTTCCCCGTTATCGGCAGGCGGTAGCCGAGCTCCCAGCCCTGTTTCTCCGGCGCGACCCAAACTTCAAACGGCAGCGACTCAGCCTTTTTCTCGTTATCGTCAACCTCGTAATCCGCCGTTGCGTTCAATGTCGCGCGAATCGAATAGAAGCCCGCACCGAGTTCCTCGATTTTCGCGGCAAGATCCGCCCAAGTCGCGTATTTCTTGAAAGAGAAAGACCCCGTTTCGGACGATCCTTTGTGGTACTGGTAGGAGACCGACAGGCTTTCCACCGCCACCTGCGGTTCCGTGCGGATGACCGGCAGCTTGGGCGGGTAGCCCAGCCTCCAGTCCTCGACCGAGACGGAAACGATCTTCAGCTTCGCCTGCGCGATGCGCCAGGCAATCTCGACCGCGTCTTTCGTCCCGTCCGACCAGCAATACCCGTCGTTCAATATGGCGCGCGCCGTGTAGGAACCGATCTTCGTAGCCTCGTACGTACCTTCGCGCTTGTAGGCCGGGTTTTCCGGCAACGCGGTTTGCGGCGAACCCGTATACGGCAGCGAAAGCCCCGAAACCGGCTTCTCGGGCATGACTTGCTGAAGACGGACGATGATGACGCCGTCGCCGCCTTTGCCGCCGGCCTTGTTCTGGCTTCCGCCGCCGCCGCCGCCGCCGAGACCGTCCGTGCCCGGCTGGCCGTTTTCGCCGTTGGAAGCGCCCTTGCCGCCGCCGCCCGCGCCGGCCTTGCCGCCTATGCCCGTACGCGAACCGCCGCCGCCGCCGCCGGCATAGTAGACGTCCGCGCCTGTGATGTTATTCACCAGACCCTCGCCGCCGGCACCGCCGACGTCCACCGTTGTGTTGTCGGCGCCGTTTCCGCCCGCGCCGCCGCCGCCGGCGCCCGCGCTCGCCTTTTTGCCCGAGCCGCCGTCGTGGCCCTGGTTGACGTTTTCGATGGCGGAACCGCCGCTGCCCGGCTTGGATCCGCCGCCGCCGCTGCCGCCGTCCCGGCCGGCGGATTTGATGCCGCCGCCGCCGCCGCCGAATGCTCTATGGAGTTCGGAGGAGCCAAAAACAAGAACCGAATCGCCGCCGTCCTTGTCTTCTGAAACTTCGGTGTCCGTGCCGGCCGCACCGCCGGCGCCGACCGTCAACGTATAATCGCCCGAGGCCAAGAGCACATCGTCCGCGGCAATCAGGCCGCCCGCGCCGCCGCCGCCCGCGCCGCCTTGCATGGCAGTGGCATTCGCCGGGCTCGCGCCCGCGCCGCCGCCGGCGACGACGAGAAGACGCGCCTTCGTGTAGGCGGGCAGCGTCAGCGTGCCGGCCGTCTGCGTATTCGTGTAGACGAGGACGAGCTCCCCGTCCACCCAGTTGGTCTCGGCGCCCGTATACGAAACCGTCCGCCCGCCGAAGGAGACGTCCGCGCCCTGCGCCGCGAAAGCGAGGCCGGCACAGCAAAACGCGGCCACGCACGTGCCGCGGACAGCACGCGCCAGTCCGCGCCGCGCGGCACGGATAATACGCTTCATGTTCAGACTCTTTACCATTTTCTTTCTCGTTCGGCTTGGGTGGAACGCGCCCTTCGCCGGGTCAAGGCGCAATACACCCATATTCAACTACTTAACATTATATCACAAACGATGTTCCTTGTGTAGACCCTTTTTTGCGCCCTCTTTGCCCCATCTCCTCGGCCCCACAAACGGTAGGGGCGGCAGTCCCCTGCCGCCCGCTCCGTGAATCGTCCGCATGACAACATCTCGCTCATATCGAACAAACATCACCTGTTATCCGGTTGTATGCAATCAGATATTTCCAATCCCCTTCTTTTTTCGCCAACCCGCGCGCCACCGGATTCCGGATGATATAATTCCACTTCTCCCGATAATGTTCGTCGTTGCGGATGCGCGTTTCAAAGAAACCTCTCTGGAACTTCACTCCTTTTTGCCTTGAAAGAAAATGTTTCCAGTCGCCAATCGTTTTACCAAGGGAGGAAGTATCCAAAACATGAACGAGCATATGCATATGGTCCGGCATAATCAGAAAAAGCGATAGAAACCATTTCCTCGCCGTCTGATAATTTCGGGCCGCTTCAAGCAACTCTTCCGCGTGCTCGAGAAAATACGATCCGCCGCGCTCGGGGGCGCAGACAGTCACAAAATAAAATACGGAACGCGAGGCAGGCGTCCATACTCTCTTGTGATTCAGTTTCTTGCGCACAGGTTGTTCAAGTGGAGTCATAGACATTTATTGAGCGGGCCGCAGGGGACTGCGGCCCCTACCACGGAGGAGACCACAGGGAGGCGCTTGCAGGGAACCGGGAATAACCCCGTACACGACACCCCCACTCCAACGGTTGGGGCGGCAGTCCCCAGCCGCCCCAACCTGCCACGAGAGGGTGTTTGCATTAGACCACCTCTCCCAAACGGTACGGGCGGCAGTCCCCTGCCGCCCGTATTCGTGTGCTCAGCTTACCGCGTGACTTCGATCACGTAGAACTTCGTCGATTCGGACGCCTCGCTGTCCTTCAGCTCGACCGTGCCCGAGCCGTCCGCGGGTTTTCTCGCGACCTCTGTCGCCTCCTGCGTCCGCACCTTCGCCAGGTCGGTCGCGGCCTTCAGCACGTAGGTGAGACCCGGAATCGCCTTCACCTTCGCCGTCGCCGCGCCGCCCGCCACCGCGAACGGCACAACCGTCTCCGTCGCCTCCTCAAGCTCCGGCTTGACCTTGATCGTCTTATCCTGACCGTTAACCTTAACCGTGACCGAGCCTTCCGGATCCAGCGCGATTGTCGTGGACCCCTCAGTTGTGGTACTGTCAATCGTGAACGCGCCCGTGATGTCCACCGTGCCAGTCCCGACCGTTACCTTGACCGTCACACCCTTGACCTTGCCGTTGATGATCGTCACGTTCGCCGGGACTTCAACCGTGTAGCTGGACGCATCGCCCTTGATGTTCACCGTGCCGCTTGTCGCCGTTGCGACCGTGATGGTCTTTGTCGTAGAATCAACGGTTCCACCATTATCGACAGTGGGACCTGTAGCCGGAGGCGCATCGCCTTCCACGAGCTGATAGTAATCCTTCTTGTCGCCTTCTTCTGTTATCTGCTTCCACGTCTTTCCGGCCGGCGTCAGCACGTTGCCGTCACCATCCGCAATGGGCTGCTTGAAATAGCCGCCTTGCACTAAAAAGGAGCCATCAACCACCGCAACCGGTCCATCAATGTAAAAATTGTTGGTGGTATCGCTCACGCCCAGAACAAGCGCGCCGTCCATCATCGTAACAGCGTAGCCTTCCTCCGTCCCCGTATACTTTACATGCCCGCCGCCGACCGTGTCCTTGATCGTAAACGTAACATCCGATCCTTCAGCCGCCAAAACGCCCGCCCCGTCCGGCGAACCCGAAACCGTCTTGCCGGCAAGATCGAGGGTCGTCGTCTTGTCAATCGTAATGCCTTCCGCAATCACGATATCCTTCAGCAATTTGATCGTCTTGTTTTCCGCGGCGTTAATAAGCGTCGCATCAAAGGTCTCGTACCCTGTGCCGTCGACCTCGGCAACATAGTCAACCTTACCCGGTATCGGGTCGGTATCCGTCCACGTGACGTTGTCGATGGAGCCCTGCCCCTTGAATCCGACGGACACCATCTTTTCCGTGTTGTCCGTTGTGGTGTCCAGGCTCGGGAAGAGCGAGTTGGCGACACCTGCCGCGAGCGAGCCCGCATCGCCCTTGGACTCGGACGAAGTCAGGTAGCTGCCATCGACGGCGATTTCAAAAAAGACGCGCTTGTAACCGTCGGTATTCGTCCGGATTTTCATCTTCACGACAAGATGATGCCACTTCGCGGCGTCAAAACCATCCGGAACTGCGCAGACATAATCTTTCGTTTCCTTCACGGAATTGCCTTCGTCATAGTAAGCCGCCTTGACGACGAAGTTGGTGGTGGCGGTAACATTGCCGTTTTCATCATCCGATTCTTTGACCTGCAAGTAGACGAGGAGCTTGTCGCCCGCGTCCGCATCCACCTTTGTTTCGCCGTCGTAGGGCGTGAACTGGACGTCGCCCTCGAAATAGATGCCCGTGCCGACATCCAAGGCCGCTCCGCCGCCCTGGACATAGCGCTGGAGGGGTGCGCCCGTATCCACGGCGAGATACTGATCGCATCCATCCTTTGGCTTCGCGGCGCCGTCTTCGTACGCCTTCACTACCGCGAGGTCGCCCATGGAGCCATCCTCCGCCTCCTCCGAGACCCAGTATTGTCCTTCGGCTCCTCCTGAGATATCCAAAGAGCCCTCCGACAGCCCCTCAAAATCCTCGCTGCTGGACAATGTGCCCGCGACGGAAGACGTCGCCCAAAGCAACGTTCCAAGCATGCAAAGCGTTATACCTGCTCTTTTCATATCAGTTTCTCCCAATTGCACGACCGCTAGTTATTCATTTTACGGTTTCCATTATAGCATATTGTTCAATAGCGCGCAAGTGGGAAAATTTGCAAATCCTTTGGACGGCAAAGTCCCGTCGTAGGAAGGAAAATCCCCCGCGTGCGGAGAACGCAGAGGGGGGAGGCCACGGGACAACCGGGACGGACGGGACGCCCGCGACGCGTCCCGCCAATCCTGCACATCCTGTCTAAAACCACCCCGTCTACACGACGGTGGCGCCCAGCCCACCCAATGGTAGGGGCCGCAGTCCCCTGCGGCCCGCACGGTTGAAAAACCTTTGCGTGGTCGAAATTTTCGTGCGCCGGGAGGGCGGTGCCTGTGCGGCGCAAGGGCGATACCGGGCCCTGCGACCCGGTTGCGCCGTCCCGCCGGAACGGTGCCGGCGTTTGTTTGCCTCAGTCGGCATCCGTGACAAGACCTTGAGGTCCTTCTTCTGTTCCGGCGTGATCTGGGTGGGCTTCTTCATTTTCTTGGTTCCTTTCTTCAGTTTAGGTTCTTTCGTCTGTGAAACGTTCCGCGGACTC
>ERZ808266.71-NODE-71-length-42739-cov-5.456073_pt1 | contig 42739 bp, 24 predicted proteins | sample MGYA00521278_ERZ808266 | MGnify/ENA primary metagenome ERZ808266 (study PRJEB31516, sample SAMN03275591) | gut metagenome | biome: mammalia-associated habitat; material: feces | host: Papio cynocephalus | place: Kenya | collected 2012-08-02 ... | reverse complement strand
CGCACTACGTTCGGGACGTAGGGGTCGTCCGTTCGAGTCGGATCATCCCGACAAAAGGTTGGAACTTTCGTTCCAACCTTTTGTCGTATTACCCCTCACCCCGACCCCTCTCCCTAGAGGAGAGGGGACACGCGCCGGAGGCGCTTCCTGCCGGCCTCGCCGGCTGCCCTCTTGACTTTCGTTCCAACCTTTTGTCGTATTTTCTTCATTTAAGGGATTTTACAGGACAGTGACAATTTGCTCAGCGCGGATGTCAGAGGAAGAGGATCCTATGGCGATGCGGAAATCACCGGGCTCAACCACATAGCGCATATTCCTGTCATACAAAGCGAAATCGGATGCGCGAAGAGTGAACTTGACGGACTCAGACTCTCCTGCCCTTATATGCACACGGCGGAAAGCACTGAGCTGTTTGTTCGGACGTGCCACACTGGCCTTGAGATCAGTCAAGTATAACTGAACAACCTCATCACCATCATAGTCACCGACATTTGACACGATGACCGACACCTCAACCAAATCATCCGACATTCCCTTCCCGGCCATCGTCACAGCGACAACATCCTCATCGGAAGACTTGCTGGAAGCGATCTTTGCCGATGGCACCGGAGCCACACGCAAATCTCCATAGGTGAACTTAGTATAACTAAGTCCATAACCAAACGGGTAGAGCGGAGCCGATGAAACCTCAACGTAATCGTGCCCCATAGGGAACTTCTTGTTGTAATAAACAGGAAGCTGTCCGACCTCGCGGGGCACAGAGACCGGCAGACGGCCGGCCGGATTATAATCCCCGAACAGCACGTCAGCAAGCGCGTTTCCACCCTCCTGACCAGGATACCACATCGTCAGGAGAGCGTCAGCATTGTCCTTCGCCCAACGCTTGTCTAGAGGGCGCCCCTCAACATAGACCACAACCATCGGCTTGCCAGTCTGACGCACGGCCTCCAGAAGTTCCTGCTGACGGCCAAGCAAAGTCAAGGTGGAACGGTCGAAACCTTCCCCTGATTCCATATCGCTCACTGCTTTGGAATCGACCACAGCGGCGCCTGTGTCAATATACTTCGTCTTGAAATCACGGGCGCTGGAGCCACCAACGACAACGACAGCCACATCAGCGGAACGTGCGGCACGAACAGCGGCCGGAATGTCAGCGGAAGCCTCGTCACGGACAGCGCAGCCCTTTGCGTAAATGACATTCTCATCGCCGATCTTAGCTTTGATTCCGTCCAGCATCGTCTTAACGTTGGATGGATCCTGAGGTGCGGTATAATCCCCAAGCTGATTGTAGACATTGTCTGCGTTCGGGCCTATGACAGCCACTTTAATTCCTTTATCCAAAGGCAGGATGCCATTGTTTTCCAAAAGGACAACACCTTCCCGAGCCGCCTGAAGTGCTGTTTTGATGTGTTCCGGAGACCTGACAATGCCAGAGGCGGCATCCTCATCAATGTAAGGATTGTCAAAAAGGCCGAACTTGAATTTGTACAGCAGCACACGGCGGACAGCCTCATCCAAGACTTTCTCCGGGATTCGTCCACTACGTACGGACTCGGCCAACAAAGAGAAACAGTTCGCGCCCAAATCCACATCCACACCGGCGTTCAAAGCTATTTCCCCGGCTTCCTGCCCGTCTGAAGCGATATGATGGCTGCCGGCAAGCCCGTCAACACTCTCCAAATCAGACACGACGAACCCTTCAAAACCCCATTCGTCCCGCAGGATGTCGCGGAACAGATGAGAATTAGCGGTACTCGGAATGCCGTCCAAAGAGTTGTAGGAAGTCATCACGGACAACGCCCCCTCGTCAATGGCGGCCTTGAACGGCGGCAGGAAATTCTCCCTCAGTTCACGTTCTCCGACGAATGACGGATTGCCATTGTGGCCTCCTTCCGGGATTCCGTAAGCAACGAAGTGCTTCAATGTAGAAATGACACCTTTATCATAGCCGTTATGCTTTGGACTTGTTCCACGGACCATCGCCGAGGCCATCTCCGAAGACAGAAACACGTCCTCACCATACGTCTCCTCGACACGGGACCACCTCAATTCCCTCGCCAGATCAATCACAGGGCCATAGCCTATGTGCCCGCCCTGCGCCCTGAGTTCCTCAGCGATGACTCTCCCGACCTTGGTTATCAGAGTAGTGTCCCAAGTGGAAGCCATTCCTATGCTGGTAGGGAACACTGTTGTGCCTATGGCCATATGACCGTGCGGCGCCTCCTCGGCAAGCATCACAGGAATCCCCAGACGGCTATGCTCAATGGCATAACGCTGAATTTGGTTGTAAGCCTTCGCGGCCAGACGCGGATTAAGCCCGTTCTCAAGTGTCTTCCTGGTCCAAGGATCAGCCCGGAACGTTCCCCAAAGCATTCCACCGTACTGGCTGTCAATGAAATCCTTATATTTCTCCGACACCGCCACGGAGTCCTCCCCTATCTTCTCATACATCGGCCAGCCAAGCGGACAGATGATCTGTCCGATCTTCTCCTCCAATGTCATCTGACTCAGCAGCGCATCCGCCCGCTCCTCGGCGGTCAGTGAAACATCCTTGTAATCAAGCGTTCCGCAGGATGCGAAGACAAGCGCAAAAACTCCTGCCGTCAAGAAAATAGACTTCCTCATTGAATATCATTTAATCAGTTTATCCTAAAGTCAATGCTTAAGCATCTCTTCCGAAAACGGGATATGCCGTCCCTCATCATCTGTCATCCCGGCCTCCAGAATGCCTCCATTGGAATCGAAATAGCGCAAGGAAAACTTATGCAACCCCTTGCGCAAGGCGATGCTGCCGGTCTTTTCCTCTCTCGAATGAAGGCCATCATTGTCAACCACAAGCTCTCCGTCAATCCAAAGCCCGCTTCCGTCATCTGAATATGTGTAAAAGGCGTAAACTCCGTCCGATGGCAAATGAATATAGCCGTCAAACACCAAGCCGATATTCCCGCTGACATTATCCGGGATGCAGATGTTCCGGCACACAAAACTGTCATTCAAAGGAGCTTTGTCAATGTCCTCACAGGACGATCCCGCAAAATCATACCATCTGGCCAGCAGTCCGTCAGAAAGGACTGGCTCGCTTTGAATCGCAGGCAAGTAATCACGTCTCAAGAACACAACCTTGCGGAGCTCCCCGGGAACACCACGGCTGTTATAGCATCTGAGCCTCAACTCACAGCTGTCCTTGATGACCAACGGAGCTTCGTACACCGGTGACGAAAGTTCCGGGACAGTTCCGTCCAAAGTATAATGCAGGACAGCGTTCTCCGGCACTTCAAGTGTGACCGTGGTCTCTCCGGTGATCACGTTCCTGTCATAGACTCCGCCGACATCCGGAAACCGGTACGACCAACCGGCCTCGTCAAGTTTGCGCAAATGAAGCGGCAGTCTGGATACGAACCCGTCAAAATCCTTCTTCTCAGGCTGGGTCCAAGCCGATTCCGCAATCGCGAGAAGGCGCGGGAACATCCTTTCCCCTACCCGTTCCACGGTGGCGGCCTTCTCGCTCCACAAGTTGCCTTGGATTCCTATGACCTTCCCTGAATATGGCAGGGATACCTCCGAGCCAGGCTCATATTCATAGACTTTCGCCAAAGTGTTATTGTCTTGATCGTCAGCCAAGTAGTAATATTCAGAGGGAGACATCACCACGGGATGCCCTTCCTCCAAGGCTGTTTTCAGTGATGACGGGCTCCAATTGCGCCACCACATCACCACGCTTTCCTCTGAAAGGCCATCAGAGGCGATTTCGTCCCAGCCGACAACAACTTTGCTGTTCTCACGGCAGTATTTTTCCATCTCCCGCGTGAACCAAGCCTGCAGGTTCTCCGCTCCGCCAAGGCCGTTCCGGCGGACTCGTTCCGCACATTTCGGGCAGTACTCCCAAGCCGCGCGCTCGACTTCGTCACCGCCAATGTGCACATAAACGGAAGGGAACAACGCGAACACCTCTCCAAGCACAGACTTGCAGAAAGAAAGGACTTCATCGTTGCCCAAGCACAAAGGCGTGGAAAAATTCTTCCCCCAGGCTCCGCCCTTTCCGTCACAGGATAATTGAGGGTAAGACTGGAGCACGGCAAGAGAATGTCCCGGCATATCTATCTCCGGGACGATCTCGACGCCACGTTCCATTGCATAGCGGATTATGCCACGCATCTCTTCCTGCGTGTAAAAGCCCCCATAGAGGCCATTGGATATGCGATCTTCCGGCAGGGCATATCTTGGGTCCTTGGTCTCCCCGGCGATCCTCACGCAAGTGCTGTCCCAACGGTTCATCGCCCTCCAGGCCCCGCGCCCGGTAAGCTCAGGATAGGACTTTATCTCAAGTCTCCAACCTTGATCGTCCGTAAGATGGAGATGAAGCCGGTTCAGTTTATACAACGCCATCTCGTCAATGAGGGATGTAACCTCGCCGACAGTGAAGAAATGCCGCGAGACATCCAACATCACGCCACGCCAGGCAAACCGAGGAGAATCCTCGATCACCATTGCGGGAATATTCCTTTTGTTATCCCAAAGGATCTGACGCAGAGTGGATATCGCCGAGACAACGCCCTCATAGGAGCCTCCACTGATCTCTATGCCTGACGGGCGAACCGACAAACGATATCCTTGCCCTGGACGGGATTTGCCAATGGAAAGGGTCACCGGCACGGTTCCGTCCGTACTGATGTCATCAATCTTCAGAGAACGCTCAAGGTAAGCCACCGCCGGAAGCAGGAGTGAATCCGATGTGCCTACAATGACACCATCACCGAGATCACATCTCCCTTCGACATATTCAATGCCCAGAGGGAGCGGTATTATATTCAATTCTGGTTCTTTATTCCTTGCGCAGGCGACCGGAAGCAACGCAAGCGCAAGGAGTAAAAATGATTTTCGCATATATTCATCTGATTATTCGACAGCGCCTTTCAGAGTCACTGCCGCCTTGCTGCCGTTGACATAGATGTACAACGACTCCGAAAATGCCCCTGACGGCATTCCATCCGTGTCCAGTGACACCTTGATTCTGGCTGACGAATGAGGAGCCAAGGCCTCCGGAACAACCGCCTTCACATTCTTGCGGTCGGAAGCCCACCTGAGAGAGACTTTTCCGGAAGAGGAATTGTACACAGTGAATTCCTTCTCTGAGACATCGCCTTTCTTGTTGAGCCGCATACCAAGCACATCAACTTCCGAACGGAAGCCGGGGACAAGCTCATAAGGATAGCGGACCTCTTCTTCTGTCACGTCACGCGCCACATAGCCGTGTATGGTGATCGTGTTGAACTTGCGGTAATCACCGTTGGTGGCGATGACTGTCAAGTGGCGGTTCTGCTCCGCGAACAAGGAAGAAGGGTCAAGGACCACATCCACATATCCCTTCGCCCCGGGTTTGATCGCGGCGTGGGAGAAAGATGGCTTCGCGCATCCGCATTGGGAGTTCACGGCAAGGATGCTGACATTCTTGTCACAGATGTTCGTGCAGACGAATCTTACTTTCACCGGACCGGCGTCATAGCGCACAGTGTCGATCTCAATAACAGAATGCTCGAATCGTAATATACGCGGTGTCTGCCCTGCCAGGGACAATGCCCCGGCAAGGGACACCGCGCAAACCAACGAAATATTAATTAATCTATTCAACTACAGGACATTTAAGGCCTTCATACCATTTTACAGAAGCGGTAGGCTCTCCATCATTCCCATTCCCGGTGAGATCCTTGAACTTGCCGTCCACGAGTTCGTCAAGCCTCCAGTACCCTATGAGACCATCGGATTTAGGATCCACGTAGCACTGGTTGTTCTCAAGCTCGATGACATTCAATGCTCTGTTCCAGACCCTGGCCTCGCTCACGACGCCATCCATAAGACGTCCTCTCTCGGAACGGCCGATGTGGAATCCGTCCATATAGTCCCAAGCCAGATTGATCGCGCTCTTACCTGATGAATCCACTGTTCCCTCGACATTTCCGTTCACGTAGAGAGTCAGCGTGGAGCCATTATCCACAACAGCGATGTGATACCACACACCAGTGTTGAAATGGCTTGAAGAAGTGATGGAAGCGCCTCGGCCGGCATACTGGAGCTGGTTGTTGTCACAAGACACGTCGCCGAAACGCAGGAGGAAGTTCTCCTCTACACCCATCACAGATGAAATGTAAGGGTTTCCGTTCTGCCATCCGTCCATCTTTACGCGGATTTCCATTGTGCAGGCGGACATATTGTTGAACATTGCGTTGTTGATGATGGTCGGGAAACTGATGTAATAGCTCTGGTTCAGATCTGGACCCTGCGTGGTGATGATCTGGTTGATCACCACATATGTGGTCTTGGAAGCAGCGAGCACATCCATTCCGTTGGAGGTCTCCGTCAATGTGATCGGAACGCAGTATTTCGCCCCGTCCTCAAAATCATCCATTGAAGTGATCTCGAAATTCACCGGAAGCGACACATTCTTTCCGGCCTCTATCTTGAATGAATTCTCGTCCAGCTTATAGCTGCCCTCAGGGAGCATCACATAGTCAACGCCCTGAGACTGGCTGAAAGCGGCCAACGCCGAAGGATCCACCTGCACGCCCACGGACATCTCGGATTCGAGCTTATTGGAAGCGGTGACGGTAAGTCCGAGAGCGGTCGGTCCCTCAACATACATACTGGTCACCGGAGAGCTTTCCGTTCCTGTGAAATAAACCACATCCCGGAATTCCATTGACTTCTGGCAGGCACCCGCAGCGAATGCCGCGGTTGTCAGAAAAAGAACTGTTAATTTATTTAGTTTCATCACTTTATGCTTTAATCACTATTTTGCATAGATATTAAATTCAGCAGTACCCATATTGGAGCCGCCATAATCGGCATTGATCTTCAGGTATCTGACCTTGACGCCATAAAAGGCACCATAAGATGACGGAGACGCGTTAAGCAATGTTCCTGCTGACGTGGAGGCTGTTCCTAGCTCGACATACTCACTGCCGTCGGTACTCCCCTCGATGTAGACAGAATTAGGCTGATACCTTTCATAATTTCCGGAGCGGGCCGTGATTACGAAACCAGTCATATCATATTCCTTGCCGAGATCGACCGTGAATGTTATAGGGCCACCCCAAGTGCGGACATAAGTGTCACGGCTTCCATCGAAGAGAGATGAATATGGCTTGGAATCTGCCGTGTATATCCCTCCCTCATCACACGCTATTATCTTCCATCCAGTCCTGTCAGCCACTTCAGTCCCTTCAATATCCGAAGCGGAAGAAATGGATCTGATGGCTTCAGCACTCTTCCTGGTCGTGATGACGACATACACTATTCCGCGGTTCGTACTGGTCACAGCGCCGGAAGCAGAAAGCCTTATAGGAAGCAGATATCCGTCAGCATTCGTAAGCTTGGAGACATCCCCGGTAAGAGCAAGTGAGATCTTGCCTTCTGACCTGGTGGCGCCAGCACCAATCTGACAAGTGCTTCCTGTAATGGCGATGTATGAGGGATCGAGAGGCGCGTACTTCGTACCGTTTTTGCTGTTGTAAGAACTTACCAGAGAAGCGTCGCCTTCGGCCTTCACGGACCAACCACCAGCTGATGAGATAGTCGTCATCACATTGAACTCTGCGCTGAGAGAGCCCTTTGATCCGGCAGTGATGTGATGCACTATCTCGCCTGTAAATGTGTTGTCGGCGCCACAGATAGTATAAATGGTCGGTTCTGTGCTTTCGATTTCATAGACATTGATTTCGCCGATTCTATTATAATATGAGTAATTCATATTGAAATCGAATGAAAGGCGCAGATAGCTTGCCTCAAGGTATTCTCCGAATGCCACATAGTAGTCGCCCTGACGGTAATTTGAAGAACCGCCACTGAACACCACATCACCCTCATCTGCTGTACCGGCTGATTTCCAGGAAGTTCCGTCAAGACTGAATTCTATGGAAATATTCTTTAACCTGTAAGTATATAGATCAAGCCCCGTCACAAGATGCTTTCCGCCAAGGTTTACAGTGAGGACATTGTCTGAGCCATTGAAGTAAACCGATGTGCCGTTATCCCCATCGAAGAGGCTGGCGCTGTCATCGCAGTCGGCGCTCCACGAGTTCTTGCCGCCGGCAAGGAAACCGGTAATCTCATCTGTGGACTTGATAGACTTGATAAGCTTGGTCTCAGGCACGATGACAGCATAAACGGTACCGCGGCTTTCGCTGGTCACAGCTCCTGATGCCTTCATAGTTAGAGGAATGAGGTAGCCGTTCTCATCGGTAAGACCTGTAAGGTCGCCTTTGAGTGCAAGTTTGACTTCATCAGGCGTAGCATTATCGCCGGCTGCTATTTCCATAGATGCGTTCTGAAGGTCTATGTTCTCGGATGGCATCTGGGCATAAGATGTCTTATGTTTCTCGTTATATGCAGCGATAAGAGAATTATCAACAGAGACATTGACATTATATCCCTTGTCCGAGGATATGGTCGTATAAACCTTGAATGCAGAGCTGAAGTCAGATGACGAACCGACACCCTTCACGTGCACGATTTTGCCGGAAACTGTATTATCAACACCAGTCTGAGTGTAGAGTGTAGGCTCTGTACTCTCGATCATATAGATCTCAAGTTCATTGACACGGCTATAGCTTTCAAAAGTAAGACGAAGATAGCGTGCTGAAAAATAGTCATATACTGCGGCACACCATACTCTGTCGGAATACGAGTACTCCCCCTCCACAGGTGTTCCCGCCTGTGACCATTGGAGACCATCAATGCTATACTCTATAGAAGTCGCTGACATAGACGAGGTGTTAAGTTTGAGACCAGTCACCATCAATTCCTTCTTCATATCGACAATGACAGAGTTCCCGGCTTCGAATGTGACATAAGAACTGGTATTCCCATCGAAAAGATTTGCAAAGTTTCCGCAATCCGCAGTCCAATCTGTAGAGCCTCCGGCAGTAAACCCGACAAGATCATTCTCAGAACTGATAGGACGGATGATATTTGTCTCCGTACTGACGATAAACCATAGGTAGCCTTTCTGCTCGCTGGTCTGAAGGCCATCGGAAGTGAGACTGAACGGAGCCAGATATGCACGTTCAGTAAGCTTTGAAAGATCCTGTCCTTCATCAAGATCAATCTTCACGGTATCACGCGCGGCAGTCGTATCTGCGGCGATACGGACAGACGGATTCGTGATTTTTATGTACTCTCCAGGAAGAGCCACATAGTTTGTTCCGTGCTTCTGGTTATATTCCGCCACGAGACCGGGATCCAATTCTACAGTGACGGTGACATCGCCGTGGCTCGTGGTGTTGCAGTTAGGCTGGAATTCCGTGTGGAACGACCCCTGCGAGCCTATAGGACGATGAGTGATTCTCGTCGAGAATGTATCTCCACCTTTAAGATTAACATAAGTAAGCTTCGGAGCGGCGTCGATGGTCGTCTGGTAATTCTCCATCTCCTCGCAGGAAGCGAGGGCGAGAACTGACATTGCCGCGGCAGCTGAATATTTCAATATGTTTTTCATTTCTATATTCTCCTGATTTATTTGGTTACGGCAGGATTCTGGAGTTGGATGGCCCTTCGGAGGTGTCCGTAAGGCATCTCCTTGTCCGCTCCTGAATCAGTGGTGTTGTAGTCGCGTTGGCCGTGGAACGCACCAAAACCACCCTTGCGTCCGCCTGTGGAAGGCTGGAAAGCAGCCTGCTGCTCCATATTTCCACCGGTCTTCCAATAATCTCCGATATTCTCCGTGAAGATAAGCTGGGAGTTTTTCCATCCGTTGCGGTTAAAACTTCCCTCGCTCAACGTGTTGCCGTAACTCTGTGAGATATGATAGGTGCAGTATGGTGCCATGTGGGTGTCAGGCCAGTTACCATCGACTGCGAGAATTGTCTCCGGGTTCGGTGACATAGGCCCTATATACTGGGAAAGATAATAGATGAACGTGTTCATACACTCACCGCTGAGGGCATCGCCTTCCGGTTCATAGTCAAGATCGTAGCCGTCCAGATTATTGTCTTGAATCTCTTTTATGATGGAACCGCCGGCATACTCGCACCACTCAGGATAAACCCACTCCGGATTCTCCTCGGTAGAGCCTTCCTTCAATGTACGGGAAGGGTTCGCTCCCATATCAGCGATCAATGCCTTGGTCCCCGCCATACGGGCGGCGGATTCTGCGGCCGCCGCCGCTATTGTCTCGCTGTCGCCCGCCGCAATGCGGGCATCATAAGTCTCCTTATATGTGTCGTTATAGCCCTTCTGTCCACCGAAGCCGTTCATATATGAAGGAACCTGAATCTCAAGAGCCCACGAAGGAAGATAATTCGTATGCGCAAGACGGATGATCTTGACGCCCACGACCTTGGTCCCCTTCTTTTCCCTCATCTCCTGCATCTCTTTCCAGTCAAGGGATCCTTTTTCAGGGATGCCTCCCCAAAGGGACACGACATCGACACTGTCCGGAATGCCTGCGAAACGGTATGCCAAAGACGAAGGGACGCCATAGTCCGCGAACCATAGGTAGCAGATGGAGTGGTCACTATTCTTGTAGGCGCGCAGAGCCTCGTAGTAAGCGTCCGTGTATTTATATTCCGGCTGTAGATTCAGAGCCTCATCCTCGGTGCAGGAAAGAGCCGCGCCAAGAGCAAGCGCTGAAGCCAGTACTATTGTTGATTTATTCATAAAGACTTTATTTCTTATTAATTATCAGAATCTTGTGTTCTTGTCCCACCATACGCGGGTTCCACCGTTGTCGCCTGTTCCAAGCGAAGACTCACCGTTCATAACCGTGACGGCCGCGTTGACATTGTCGGCATTCGTACGGTACTCGGATGACGGATAGTTCAGACGCCTGATCTGACGCTGCGTGTCGATTTTTCCTCCGCTGTTGTTGTTCACCACAGGAATGATGTGAGGGTAGCCTGTCCTTCTGAACTCTGACCACGCCTCCTGTCCTTCAGGGAACACGGCTATGTACTTCTGGGTGATGATCTGCTCAAGATTGGTCTCGAAAGAGCCTGAAGCATTCCATGCCGGAGTGATTGTCGAGAGCTGGCTGCTGTAGGAGTTCCCGGCGCTGACAACATCAGCGAAAGAACCAGGCTGATGTTCCGTGTCCGCAAGGTAATCCTCCGCTCCGGAGACGCCCCATACATTGAACGATACCTTCACACCTTCCTCGTAGCAGTTCCTCGCCTGGGTCTTGTCTCCCTTGCGAAGCCAGTACTCCGCCTTCAGAAACCAAGCCTCAGCCGGGTTCATTATGAGGGTGTTGTCATTGTTGGTGCAGTTGAATCTCGAAAGCAGTCCTGAGTTGGCATAGTTCGCATTGATGCTTATTCCGTTGCGTACTCCGTGATACCCGCCGTCCGAACCGGCGATGAAGTACTTCGGAAGACGAGGATCATTGAACCCGTTCATATAAGTCTCAATGGTGGCGCCCACACGATCATCGTTGAAACTGTACTGGATCACGTAGAGAGGATTCTCCCAAGCGCCGGAAGCCGGCTTGTTGTAGTACGCGATGTCATTCGCGGCTTCCATTAGGCCGACAGGATTCGCAAGAGCGGCGTCAGCCTGAGCCATCGCAAGGTCGCTGTCCGCATAGACAATACGCATCGCGAGGCGTAACCGGAGAGTGTTGGCGAACTTCAGCCAGTTTTTCACATTCCCGCCATAGATGTTGTCATAGTCCGCGAGAAGCTTTGTGTCAGGCTGTGCTCTCCAGAATGATGTCAACGTCGTGATGGCGGCGTCCAGTTCATTGAAGAAGCTTGCGTAGATGTCCTTCTGGGAATCATATTTCAAGGTCACGTTCCCTGACCCTATCTCGCTGTAAGGAATCGGACCATAAGTGTCCGTGACTCTGTGAAGGACAGCGACTTTGAGAATATCCCCGAGGGCCGCGGCCTCAGGAGCGTCCTTCCTGTGGAGATCCAGCGTCTCCCAAGAGCCGGTGGCGCGTACATAGGCGTCGTTGAACATAGCCTCGTACCAGCTTTTCGACGTGATGTTGTACATATTGTTCGCGGTGAAACCGGCGTTCACCACACCGATGTAGTTCGCGAAAAGATTTCCGGTAAGATCCTGGACAACCTGATAGTTGGCGCTGCCGTATTCCTCCGAGCCGATGAACTGGTAGGTAGGTATGATATTTCTTGTCATCTGCGCGAACGCCGATCCAGTCATAAGGTTATCCCATCCCAACATCTCTTCGGTGGCCTCCTCGGGATTAGTGTTTCTGTCAAGGAAGCCATCCGTACAAGACATCGCGGCGACCGACACGGCGACTATAGCCAAAGTATATTTTATTTTCTTCATAATTCAGATCTATTACTTAAAAGGTGACTTTCACAGAGAATCCGATGTTGCGCGTGGCCGGCATTGTGAAGTAGTCGATGCCATTCGAATAGTTGCCTGTGCCGGCAGCCACCTCCGGATCAAACGGAGCCTTGCAGTAGATCATCGCGAGGTTCTTCCCCACGACAGACAAGTTGAGCCCCTTGATCACTTTCTGCCAGTTCTGTACAGGAACATCATAGCCCAATGAAACCTCGGCAAGTCTGACATTTGTCATCGAATAGGTGTAGTAGGCTCCAAGCGCGCTGGTGCCCTTGCCTCCGATTGTCTCATAATATGCCTGAGCAGGAATACGGACACCATTCACAAGTGCTCCGCCGTTGTCTCTGGCTTCTGCTGTCCTTTGTGACATACCGAACGAATCAAGTGTCGCCTCCGTCAGGGAGACGCCTATGCCACCGACACGCGCGGTGACCAGAACACCAAAATTGAGACCTTTCCAGCTGAAGTCATTTCTCCAGGAGCCTGTCCAGCTTGGATTGACATTACCGGCATAGATCATCGAGGAGATACCGTCGGTTATGTCGGCCGGAACCACTGTGGAAGCTGTCGGAGAGACCCAGATGTAACCGTGCTCATCAGTCTTGAGTCCGCGTACATAGATGTCTCCGATGCTATGCCCCTTGATAAGCCACATCTGCACCCCCGTGAGGCCGCCCACAGAGAGTTGGTTGCTCTGGAATCTTGTACCATTGAATGTGGCGTCAAGCATCTCGACGATCTTGTTTTTGTTTCTTGAATATATAAGACCTGAGGTCCATTCAACAGATCCGAGGTTCTGGTTCAACGTGAGGGAGAGTTCTATACCCTTGTTGTCGATACGTCCGGAGTTCACATAGATGGTGCTGTACCTGAATGAAGACGGCACCTCTGGGGTGAACACCTGGTTATATGTCATTGAGTGGTAATATGTCGCACTGGCGTTGACCTTGCCGTTCCAAAGTCTGACATCCGCTCCGACCTCGTAGGATCTTGTCCGCTCAGCCTTGAAGTCGTCTGAGACAGCATAGGTGTTCTCGGCAGGCGATCCGGCGGTCACCGGGTGGGTAGGAACAGTAAGGAAACGCATTATAGGATTACCCACCTCAGCGTACGAGCCACGTACCTTCGCATAATTGAACCAGTTGGACTTGATGCCGAGGATGTCGGTCAAAATCGCGGAAAGACCTACCGACGGGTATGCCAGAGGAAGCGAGGATGTGTTCACCATCTGTGTGTTCCAGTCCGAGCGGAAGGTCGCATCGAGGAACACCATATTCTTGTAACCGAGCTGGGCGGTGGCGAACGCTGACTGGACCTGATCCCTGTAAGTGTTCTTATAGAAGCCCTTGCCTGTGTTCATATTTGTTAAGGTAAACAGGTTCGGAACTCCCAGAAGATCACCTGCGGCATAAGTCTGGCGATAGTTGTAGTCCTCGATCGACGCGCCAAGGTTGGCGTTGAGCTGGATGAGATTCTCGCCAAATGTCTTGTGGATGTTCAGGAGGACATCGGCATAGGTCTGCTGAGTGGTGCTCTGGTTGTGGAAGTAACGCCCTTTCTCACCGGCGAAAAGTCCAGAGGTGGAAGCATAGTTCTTCTGCTCCGCAAGGGTGTTGTTGTAGTCCATTCTCGCGCGTGCGGATATGTCCATCCAGTCCGTGATGTCATATTTCAGGGATCCGCCAATGATATAACGGCTCTTGGTGGTGTTGAACATATTCCTGTTTACCATCCAGAACGGGTTCTGCATCTGCAAATCCTGGCTTCCCCAGTCCCAGTACTGTACAGGGAAATTCCTGGAAGCGTCGTAGCGCTCATAGACAGAGTACTTGTCAAGGTCGTCACTTGGAGACATAAGGTACAGAGGGATGAGCGGGTTGTAGTATTGTCCGCCGGAGAGCATATTCTGCTCCTTGACGTTCATATACATCGCAAGCAGGCTGAGATGCATCCTGTTGTCAAGAAAATCCTCCGAATGGTTAGCCGTCACATTGTAACGCCTGTAGTCATTGTTGGGAATGACCCCCTGTGCGTCATTGACGCCTGCGGAAAGGTAGGTGTGGCTGTCCTCACGGCCGATTCCGAGAGAGACTGTATGCTGGGAGTTGTACCCTGTCCGGAAGAAATCCCTCACCGACCAGGTCTGAGGGGAAAGAAGTGGATTCCCCCACGATGCATAGACTCCTTCTTTGGCTCCGTAAGAACTCTGAAGCTTAGGCAGCATCACAGGAGTGGAAAATGTGTTGTTTGTGCTGTAGGAGACACGCACGCCATCCTCCGCCGTTCTTGTAGTGAGCATCAAGATACCGTTCTGCGCCTTGTAACCATAAAGCGCCGCGGCGGAAGGTCCGACAAGCGCTGTCATCCCACTGATGTCGTCGGAGTTGAAATTGGCGATACCATCACCGGAGATCGCGCTTCCGCTATAGATGGAATAGCTGTCTCCCGGTGTGGTCATAGACAATGTCGGAAGAGGGATTCCGTCAAGGGTATAGAGAGCGTTGTTGGAATTGGAAAGGGATTTCGAGCCACGCATAACGACCTTGGTCTCCGCGCCTGGTCCTGCTCCTGTAGCGTTCACCTGTACACCGGCCAATTTGCCCTGGATGGAGTTCACAAGGTTGGCGTCACGGTTCTTGAACACATTGTCGTCAAGCGCCTGCACGTTATAGGTCACTGAGCGCTCAGACTTCTTGATGCCAAGAGCGGTTACCACTGATGTCTCAAGAAGTTGGGTGTCGTCCTGAAGAACTATCTCAACATTTGAGCGACCGTTCACAGGAACGGATTGCGACACATAGCCAAGAAGCGTGACCTCAAGTGTGGCGTCAGCGATCCGGTCGCTCCACGGCAACGTGAACTTGCCGTCAATGTCTGAAATCGCATAGATAGATGTGTTCCCGGCGACTACGATGGCCGCTCCGGTGACAGGCTGACCGGTCTTGTCAAGGACAACACCGTCAAGTTTCCTATCAGCCGAGACCACAGCCTTGGCAGTCTGCCGCGCTTTTGACAGGATGACGTGCTCCCCTTCGATGGACCAGGAGATGCCGGTCCCGTTGAACAGACGCGTCAGTGCTGTCCTGATGTCGCTGTTCTGCAAAGACACAGTGACATTCGAGGAGACGTCAACATCGTTGTTGTAGAAGAAAGTGTAGCCGCTCTGCTGCTCAATCTGCTTGATGACAGATGAGATAGGAGCGTTTTCCACCTTGAAGGTGATGTTTTTCCGCTCCTGGGCGAAGGTCGGGAAGGATAAGAGTGTCAATGCCAGACACAAAGCCATAGCTTTCGCCATAACCCGTCCTCCCCACAGAAAAATTTCTTTGTGGTTGTTTTTTTTCATAAATTTGAAAATATTGTGAATTCTGTATGGGATTGGGAGATTGCCATACGTTTTCTTAATGGTCACGGGAAGGCTCTTTGAGTTTTCCCGTATGTCGTATTAAACGGTTTATTGTTTTTTCATCATCGACTAAAGTTTTGTTTGTTACTAATTTGACTATGTGGATTATATCACTTCATAGACACTTCTGCCCGCAGAGCCGTCGCGACCGGTCTGACGCTCATCAACTTGCCTGAAGCGGATATTCGACGAAATATTGAAGTAACGCAGGATCACATCCAGGTTCTGGTTAGAGAATGTGCCCGTAAACTTATAATGCCTGTGGTTGTCGTTCTTTATTATGAAACTGACATTGTACTTGTTTCCGATCATCCTCAGGGCATCCTCAAGCGAGGTATTGTCAAGGACAATCTTTCCGTCACGCCAGGAAGTGTTGCAAAGCACATTTTCCTCCCTCAGGTGCATCACCCCTGTCTTAGTGTTATAGACCGCCTGCTGGGACGGCATCAACCTCAAAGACTTACGATGATGGTTCCGGTCGTCATAGTTCATATCCACGACTCCTGACACCAATGTCGTACGGACATATTCATCTTCATAGGACTCGACATTGAATTCCGTGCCGTGGACAACCACCTCAGCGTTCTTTGCCTCGACGATGAACTTATGCTTAGGATCTTTTGTGACCTCAAAATAGCCTTCACCGTAGAGTGTCACACGGCGTTCCTTGCCGAATCTTGACGGATAACGCAGGAAAGAATCGGAATTGAGCCATACCTTGGAATTGTCAGGCAAGGTCACACAACTGACCATCCCTGCGGTGGAGCGGATCTCCACGGAAGATGTGAAATCTCCCGCCATTTCGAACAGCAGCCAAGCCGTAAGTCCGATGAAAGGAAGAAGCATCACCGCAGCCACACGCTCGACCTTGCGTAAGAATCCTTTGAACCGTTCAGCCGATATCCTTCCCCTTACCTTCCGGAAAGCCTTTCCGGTGTCCACACTTCTCTTGATGTCCAAGGCATCAGACGCGAAACATATATAATACACCTGTTCGGCGAGTTTCATATTTGAAGCCGAGGCCTTCATCCAGGTCTCGACCTTTTCAATGTCCTCCGCCGAAAGTTCCCCGTTATAGTAACGGACGAGCAGACTTTCCATCTGGGTGTCTTCCATATATTTCATTTCTGTTACATTTAATAGACCGTTCCCGAAAGGAAACTCCTAAAGAAATTTCACACTTTTTTTCAAAGATATTCAACATTTGCATAAATTTGCGCTATGAACATCACAGACAATAGCACTGACACATTACTTTTGGAACTGCTCAAACGCGGGAATATGTCCGCCTTCGAGAAGGTGTTCACGCGCTATTACAGCACTCTGTGCGCCTACGCAAGGCTGTTCATAAGAAGCGGTGATGTCTGTGAGAACATTGTGCAGGAGCTTATGCTCTGGATTTGGGAGAATCATTCTGAGCTTCACATCAATGACTCTCTGTCCCGATACCTTTTCACAGCAACCAGAAACAGATGCCTCAAGCACATAAGCCACGAGATGGTGGAGCGCCGGGTTCTGGACGAGATGCACAAGAAACTGCACGGACAGTTCGAGTCACCGGACTTCTACATCGTCCGGGAACTTGAGGAGCGGATCCAGAACGCTGTGGCGCGGCTGCCGGACTCATACCGCCAGGCTTTCGAGCTCAACCGCTACGAGCGCAAGACATACGATGAGATCGCATCTATGCTCGGAGTATCCTCCAAGACTGTAGACTATCGCATCCAACAAGCCTTAAGACTTCTCAGGATAAGCCTGAAAGACTATCTTCCAGCCATCGCCATATTCATCGCTCTGAAATAATTCCTATTTTGTTAAACGTTGGGTTTGGTGATTTTTATCTGAGAACAAAGGTGCGGGTTTTTACGGCCGAATCACCTGCGTAGAAGTCCAATGTCACATACTTCGGGCCGACATTGAGTTTGAACGATCCCGCCGTGTTCGAGTGGATATACCGTGTGAGACCAGGACGATATTCCTCGAACAAAGCGCTTTCATCCACAATCGGAGAGCCGTTAGGCATGGTCTTCATATTCATTCTCATCATGCCGTAATCGGTCGTTTTATCAGTGATGATCTTATAGGTTCCTCTCTCCTCGTTTGACCAAACACTGTTCATTTCCATCTGAGTGATGATGCCGCCATCGCCTTTCCATTCAGTCAGTGTTGTGCAATGTGAGTGCCCACAAAGAACAATCGCATCGCGTCTTGCGAATTCCTCACGGAAATGTCTTCTGGCTTCCGTGTCTTTCATATTGCCATGAAAGAACCATCTGCAACTTTGATCGTCCATTGGGAACACAGGCCCATGCGTGATTATGAAAGTGTGTCTCGCGTTTTTAGTCTCACGGAGCATTTTCTCGATTTCGGCGTCATCAGGAGTGTTGAAATCAAGCACAAGGAATGCGTCCGGACCTATCGTGAAATAGAAAGTGGTTTTCTGAATATTCTTGCCGAGTTCCTGAGACATGCGCTTGGGCATATATTCGTGATAGATTTTCTCGGCGTCAACGCCACGGATGTCATGATTGCCGACAACGGTGACAAAAGGCAACCCCTTGAACTCCTTCTTGAAAGCGTCCATGACATCGCTCAGCATCTTACGATGAACCTCGCCATTACCACAGTCCCCTTGGATAAGGTCGCCCATCTGGAAGGCCATCTTTGTGTCATCATCCACCAGAGCGGCGCACCTCTTCAGAAGTCTTGGGCATCTGTCTCGCCACATCTCCCCGTTTCTGGCGAATTCCGCGCGCTGCACCCTGTTGAGCCATTCCACCGGTTCATTGTAATATGAATGATAGACACTTGCGGGTTCTGTGTCAAAGTGAGTGTCGCCTAATATCACAACAGAATATCTCCGCGGGCCCTTAGATGAAGTCTTCGCCAAGGCGGAATCCGGAATACCCAATAAAGCCAATCCTGCCAAAGAGGCGGCCGAGACTGAAAGAAATTCTCTTCTGTCCATAAAAAAAACTATGCGGTTGTCAATATTACCACTCAAACAAGCGGCCCGGCATTACGGCAGGCCTTGTTCTCGTTCTAATTGTAGCGAGCTAATGTTCGTTCAAGAACAAAAGTACTCAATATTTATCGTTTTACCAAACCCAACGTTTAACAAAACAATAGCATGAAACATTCAATCGCATTGGCGCTTACAGTCGCCATGGTCTTCGTGTCTGGAGTTCAGCCATGGACCGCTTCCGCGGCAGGCTCAACTCTCCAGCAAGACAGTAAAAGACAGATTTCAGGTGTTGTTACAGACAAGACCGGCGGACCAGTGGTCGGAGCGTCTGTAATGATTCCTAAGTCTACTATCGGTATCATGACCGATGTTGACGGAAGATACTTCCTTGAGGTTCCATCAGGTACCACCACCATTGAGGTGTCCTGCATCGGCTACAAGTCCCAGGTGATCACCCTCGGGAGCGGTGACCAGTACAATATTTCCCTTGCTGACGACACTGAGATGCTTGAAGAGACTGTCGTCATCGGATACGGCGTGCAGAAGAAAGTGAACATGACAGGTTCCGTCTCTGCGATTGATTTCCAGACAGTGGCGGCGAAATCCCGTCCTATCACCAACGCGGCTCAAGCCCTCACAAACGCGACTCCGGGCCTTCAGGTGATGCAGTCGTCAGGCCAGCCGAACAACGAGAGTTTCGGAATGACGATCCGTGGTACAGGTACACTCAACTCGTCATCTCCTCTGGTGCTTGTCGATGGTATGGAGCAGAGCATCTCGATGGTTAACCCGGCAGACATCGCGTCCGTCTCGATCCTCAAGGATGCGGCATCTTGTGCAATATATGGTAACAGAGGTGCCAACGGTGTCATTCTCATCACCACCAAGAGCGGCTCAAATGACGGGAACATCACCGTGAATGTAGATGCTTCGCTCGCCTACAGCGAGCCGTTCAAGATCATCCACACGGTTTCCGACTATGCAAGATACATGGAGCTCTTCAACGAATCTCAAACAAACATCGGCAGCAGTCCACAGTTTGCCCCAAGCATCATCGACACTTGGAGAGAGGCCGCGAAGGACCCTAATGGAGTGTCTGCGTCAGGTTATCCTAATTATGTGGCTTATCCTAACACCGATTGGTGGTCCGAAATCTACAACAAGTCTCTTCAGCAGACTTACAACGTCTCCATAAGCGGTAAGGAAAAGAAGTCCGGCTATACCATAAGCTTTGGTTATGTCGACAATCCTGGCATCATAGACAACTCCGGCTACAACCGCTACCAAGGCCGTATCAACCTTTACTCAGATGTCACCAAATGGCTTCGCGTGGGCGCGCGCATCTGGGGAAATGTCACCAATCAGGATGTACTCAGTCTCGATCTCGGCGGCCTTACCACAACCAAGATGCTGGCCTGTACATACCCTTACTATGACGGCAAGTACGGTGCTCCTGAGAACAGCGCGGACGACCCTCAGTCTCATAATCCTCTGTGGGACTTTGCTAGTTCCACAGGACACGACAAGCGCACACAGCTTTACACGGACTGGTACGCGCAAGTCAAGTTCCTCAAGCACTTCACATACAGTTTCGACTATTACTACAACGACCTCAGGCGTGAGAAGAAGACGGTTGACACCGCCATCGGCAAATACTCATTCTCTCAGGGTGCTTACACCACAGGAGCGGCTGATCCGGCCACCCTCTATACGTATATGTATTACACCCGTGACAATACATATAAGCTCAACCACATCCTAAACTACAGCCAGTCTTTCGGCAGACACGAGGTCTCAGCGATGCTCGGCTACGAGCAGCAACACTATGAATACCGCGAATCCGACATGAGCAAGCTCGGCCTCACCGACGCCAACATCAATGACTTCAATGCCGCCGTCACGCCATATTCAACGAAAGGTTACGGCACGGAATGGACATCACAGTCATATTTCGGACGTGTCAACTACGCTTTCGCCGGCAAGTATCTCTTCGAGGCGAATTTCCGCTACGATGGTTCCTCACGCTTCGCTCCAGGCTATCGCTGGGGATTTTTCCCGTCAGCCTCTGCCGCTTGGCGTATCAGCGAGGAGCCTTTCATGAAGAGCGTTCCGGCACTCTCCGACCTCAAGCTTCGTGTGTCGTATGGTGAGCTCGGAAACAACTCCATCGGCAACTATGATTGGCAGTCCATCTACTCTTCGGCCAACTACGCGGGCGGAAGCGACCTTCTGTCTGGAATCGCCATCACATCCATAGCCAACAACGCTCTCCGCTGGGAGTCCACGGCTGTGGCCAACATCGGTCTTGACTATGCTTTCTTCAACGACAGACTCACTGGCACGATCGACGCCTACAACAAACTCACAAGCGGCATCCTCTATACCCCGGACATGTTCATGGCAATGGGTAACGCTTCCGCGCCTAAGCAGAACATCGCTGAGGTAACCAACCGTGGTATCGAGCTTGAGCTCGGCTGGAGAGACAACATCGGAGACTTCGGCTACAGCATAAAAGGCAATTTCTCCTACAACAAGAACTGGGTAAGCAAATATAAAGGCAAACTCAATGATGACAAATCCAACATCGGAGATGTCTCAACAGGAAGCACTACACGTGTCCTCGAAGGCCACATGATCAACGAATGGTACCTTCCTGACGTTTACAAGGGAACAGGCAACGGCTATGCCGCGGACGGAATCAACGGAGGTCCTGTCGATGGTATGATCCGTACAGAGACAGACATGGAGTGGCTTCATGCCATGCAGGAGAATGGATATTCATTCCAACCAACCAATAACATCGGACAGAACACTCTCTGGTATGGTGAATATATCTACGCGGACACGAACAAAGATGGCGTCTATGGCAATGCCGGCGACTCCGAGTTCCAAAACATATCCACGACTCCTAAATACAACTTCGGACTTGAGGCATCCTTCAACTGGAAGAATCTTGATTTCGCGATGTCCTGGGGTGGTTCCGCAGGATTCGCCATCTACTACTACGCCACCGGGCGTAACGCTTCCACCACAGTCTATGGCTACGCCATCCCTGAAAAGATAGCCAACGACCATTACTTCTACGATCCTTCAAACCCAAGTGATCCAAGAACCAACCTAACCTCGAAGAACCCTCGCCTTGCCTACAACAGCAGCGCGCCTTCTTCCGCGAACTCGTCTCTCCATCTTGAGAAGGGCAATTTCCTGAAACTCCGCAACCTTCAAATAGGTTACACGCTTCCGGCCAAACTCAGCCAGAAGTTCATGGTTCAGAGACTTCGTTTCTATCTCTCTGGAGAAAATCTCTTCGCCATCACAGGCTTCTCAGGTCAGGACCCAGAACAACGCGCTACAGTTGCATACTCGACCATGCGTCAATATTCAGCAGGTGTGAACATTACTTTCTAATTGATTGTGAATATCATGAAAAATATTTTCAGAAAATCTTTAATAGCAGCGGCGTCAGCCGCCATGGTTCTTGGTACCTCCGGATGCAAGGAGGACTATCTCGACACTGTGCCATCATATAGTTTCGCGAACTCGACGGTATGGCAGTCACCTATCCTCGCACGCGCGGCTCTCAACGGAGCCTACAACGCCCTCTACCAGCACTTCTCAATGAACTACAGCGGTGGAGCCCTCGGAATGCCGTTCGACTCATATTCTTCCGTGATGGATGTCGATGCCAACTGGAAAGGGAACAACTGTATGAGTCCTGGAAACCTCACCTCCTCATCGGGCACGGTAGCCAACTTCTACAAGTACTTCTACACAATCGTGTACAGGGCGAACGATGTGATCAACCACATTGAATCAGTCCCGGACATGGACAATGAGGAGAAAGCCCGCATCAAGGCCGAGGCGCTTGTTCTCCGCGCGTATGGCTATTACAACCTCAATGTTCTTTGGGGCGGTGTCCCAATCTACACAGAAAATGTGGAGGCCAAAGATGCGACAAAGCCACGCAGTGCCAAGGATGAGGTATGGAAACAGATCATCGAGGATTGCACGGCAGCCATCCCGGACCTTCCAAAGATTGTCGCCGGAGGAGAGACTGTCTCGCAGACAACAGCCTACGCCATCCGTGGCTTCGTGTACGAGTTCATGAAAGATTACAAGTCCGCTCTTGCTGATTATAAGGCGATTGAGGAATGTGGAGCCGCTCTCTATTCCCCAAGCAATGGAGCGAAGGGCAACAAAGACTTTTTCCAGCTCTTCAAGCCGGCCAACGAGAAGAACAACGAGATTCTTTTCGCTGTCGCCTGCGTAAGTTCCACCAATCAAGGCAACCCACGAGCCATCAACTATGGCAACCGTGTCACAGGCGGCTCGGCGTGGAACAACTACCTTCCGAACCCGGCTTACGTGGAAAGGTTCGAAGAGGCTGACGGTTCTCCTTTCAACTGGGAAGACTATATTCCAGGCTACACCAAGATGACACCGAATGAAAGATCCGTGTTCTTCCTCCGCGATGGACTCGAATCAGGTAAGGGGGAGTTCGGCAAGTATGACTATAAAGAGAAGAAAAACCAGATGGTCGAATTCGGCTCCGATTTCTCCAAGTACCTTGACCAAGGCAATGAGGAACGGATAAAGAAAGTTTACGAGAATCGTGACCCACGGCTCATGATGGCGATCATAACCCCTTATTCTATTTTTAACGGAAACGCCAGTGGCATTGGTAATCACACCTGGACTCTTCGCTGGCCGTACTGCCTGGACGCTGGAGAGCCATACGACATCCGTACCGACACCAACTCCATGTTCTACTACCTCTGGAGGAAATATGTTCCTGAAAACGATGAGTGCACGACCCGTTGGGTCTATGACCAGAACATCTACCTCATCCGTTATGCCGAGATCCTTCTCCACCGGGCCGAATGCGAGGCGCAACTCGGTAATCTCTCCGAGGCAAAGGATTGTATCGACCAAGTACGAAAGCGTGCCGGGCATATTCTCCTGAGTGACCCTGCTTGCAAGACGGCCCAGACCACCAAGGAAGACGTGATCAATCTTGCACGCAACGAGATGTATGTAGAACTCGGAGGTGAGGATTCAATGTACTTCAACGAACTCCGCTGGGGCACATGGCACAGCGAGAAATACTTCAACAACACTCTCCGTGCCCAGGGCATGCCTTACAAGACACAATCCAACGGCCTTATGGAGATGTGGGGAACGACCAAGTACACCCACGTGTCTGTGGGCACATACTGTGCGACATGGCCAATTCCTCAGAGAGAGAGATGAATCCAGATCTGACTCAGAACGACGGTTACATTGACTAAGAGGTTCCGAATATGGGAAAGGGCGGCCAAAAAACGGTCGCCCTTTTTTCCAGACTTTAACAGTCCGAAAATCCCACCTCTGCAACGTAAGCATCCGGTCTTCCACTTCACGGAAAGAAGAATCGAGACGCACATCTGCATCTGCTTCATCTATTTCATTCTTTTCATGTTTCTAAATCTTCATCATCAGAAGTTCGGTGTAGGTCTTGCCGCCGAGGTCATGCTCGGAATAGCTTGAGCCGTCGAAGAGCATGAATTTGTAGCCGTTGACGGGCATCTCGGAGCCTTCCATCGCACGCCAATAGACATAGCCGTCGTCTCCGAAACCGAACTCCAGCGCCGAGGTCTGTCCCCAGATGGCAGTGTAGAGATTCGACACGAAGCCAAACACAACGGTCATGTAGCTGAACGCCCCCAAATTCTGCGAATGCAGGCGGATGCAGTGCTCTTCCGGAATGTAGGTTCCGGTGATGGTCGGAGAATAGGACTTGTAGTTGCTCAGTCCCTTTATTGAGACGGTGTTCTCCCCAGTCTTTATAATATCAACCCTGAAAGCCTCGGTCGTCGAACTTGAACTGCCGCTCTCGCCGTCATCCACCGTGGCCGTGAGCAGGTAGGCACCGACAAAGTCGTCGATGGTCTTGGAGGCGAACTCGTCCGCGTGAGACTTGAGCCGGACATCGACGGTCATGGTGTCCCTGTCCCCGTATTCATTATAAACCTCAAGAGCCATACTGTATGTCTCACCCTCCGTGACACCGGAATAGTAGAGATGCATACCATCTTTGCTTTCAGCCTTGGCAAGATTGTCAGAGTCCAGTTCCTGAGCAAGACGGCTGCTGAAGAGATAGTCCCAACCGTAATAGTCCTTGTAGCCCACGAATGCCTCCTTGGCCATCATAAGATACTTCAGCTTCTTGACATTCTTCGTCTTGAGAATCCATGAAATCGTCGTGTATGGATCATCGGCCGACGGTTCAAGCTTGATTTCCGCAATCTGCGGAGCAAGGCTTCCGTTCTTGTCGTAGGTAAACCGGAGAACCACTACCTCCCCTGGCTTGCCCTGTGCGTCGAACGGTACGGCAATCAGAGTGTTGGACGGAGTCTCAGGCGTCCATGTCTGGGTTGTCTCTGTGAAAGTCCTGACATTCTCGGCCGTTCCGAGGCATATACTCTTGTATATTTCCTGAACCTTCGCGTCATCCCCGGTTATATCGCCCTCGACGACCACGGCTTTGCAGGAATTGACATATTCATTGAAGGCAAACTTGAACACTCCGGCTCCCTTGTACTCCACTTCAGCGGCAGGATCCTTGTCGTGGTCGTCAGCGAAGACTATCTTCTCTGTGGCTATGCCGTAGTAACCCGTGGAGCCGTAGTAAATCAGGTTGAGGGTAAATGTCTTGTCCCCGTCCCATGTGCACGGATAGGAGTTATATGCGCTGTCGTTAGCGAGATACTGAGCGATGTCGGCGACATAGATGTACTCGCCTGCGGATTCAGAATAATAGCCGGTTGACTGACCGGGGACAACCACCGTCTTCTTCGACCAATCAACCTTGAACATGAAATATGCCCCCGACGACCAGTCCTTGAGACGGAATATGTTGTCCGTTTCCTTTGCAACCTCCACGAGTATGTCCGGCTGAACGCCGGTGTAGAGGATATCGCCGTAGTAGTATGTAGCCGTCTGCTGCACTTCCTCACCGGACTCGGTCTTTCTCATATATGGTTCCCATTCAAGGGTGAACGACGCGCTGACCTGAAGAAAATCACTGTACTGGCCGATGTAGGCCGGATCGTCTCCGAGTTCCGCGTCACGTCCTATGATTGCGAGAGAAACATCAACCGTGGAACCGAGCACGACGCTCTCCATATCCACGCGAACCGGAATATCGACGCTGTAGTGCCCGTCAGGAATTACCACTGTGTCCTTCAGAGTGAACAACGCGGCATCCTTGCCGGTCTTCTGAAGCACCACCTTATAGGTTCCCTTGTTTCCATGACGAGCAAGGGTAACGGCAATCACGCCCTCCTTGGTTCCGCGCGGAAACTCCTTAGTGACGCTGCTCTGGATGAAGTGAATCTCCCTGTTGTCATCCGTATTCGACGTGGCGGTCACTCCGAGCTGCTCCTGCGAGCAGGAAGAGAGCGCGAGAAGGGCGAAAGCTGAAAATAATATGACTTTGATATATCGTTTCATCGGAATATACTCCTAATTTATGTTACAAAGGATTCTGATCCTCCTCGTTGATGTTCGGGTTATTGCTGATTTCGTCCTGCGGTATGGTGAGCACCCAGTCGTAGGTCTCGGGATTCTTGAGATTCACGCCGCTCATCGTCGTCAGGCACTCGTCGGCGAACCCGTCCTCCGCAGTCCTGTCAATGCCCTGCCCCAGACGACGGACATCTACAACACGGCCGAACTCGCCCCAGAGCTCGATTCTCTTCTGGATGAGAATCTCCTCCAGCAGGGATTCCGTCCATGAGTTCGTCGTCGAGCCGAGAAGCGTGCCGCTCTTGTACGAAGCGTCATACCCCGGGCAGCGGACGGACATCACGTCGGAGAGATAGCCATACGCCTTCTCCTCGTCCCCGAGCCTGAGCGCGGCCTCGGCGGCGTCGAAATACATTTCCTCAACCCTCATGTAGATGTAGTCTCCGAGCCATGCGGAAACATTCGAGAAATGGAACTTGTCCGAGATGTAAGGGGATTCCTCGTTTTCCGGATCCCACCATGCGCGGCGGATGTCGCCATCCTTCATCTTGTTATAGAGGGACTTGCTTATGAGCTTCGGAGCCAGCTGCGCATACGCGCCTTCCTCGTTGTCCATGTGCGTGAAGAATCCCGCATATGCTCCGGACTGCTCCGTGCTCTCGATTCCGGCTCCCCACATGACATTGGACGCGGAAATGTCGTTCATTCCCCCGAACAGTTCAGACTCGCCGCCGATTTTGAACTCCTTGGACTCGATGATGTCCTCGGCGTTGTCCAGCGCCGTCTGCCAGTCGCCAGTCGCGAGTGCGACACGAACCTTGATGGCACGCGCCACATTGAGTTTTATGTGGGACTTGTTGCCTGCCAGAGCCGACTTCTCTCCCCTGCCGAGGAAGACAATCGCGGAATCGAGGTCGTCGTTTATCTGTTTGAACACCACGTCGAGCTTCTCCCGCTTCTTCCCGACGAAGTTCTTGTCGGTAGGCTCGGTGTAAATCGGCACGCCGGGATCCTGCCAGCGGTACTTGTCCTGCAAGGCGCTGTACGGAGGGCGCGCAAACCAATTGGCGAGGTTGAAATAGGACAGACCCCTGATTGCGTAGGCACTGCCGAGCACATAGTCCCTGTCAACAGCCGAACCGGCCATGTAGTCCTTCGCGGAAAGCACTGTGTTCACGTTAGAGATCCATGTGTAGTTCGCGTACCACACGTCGTATGAGCGGAAAGCGTCCGAGGTGTAGAACGACTTGACATTGTAGCAATGGTCAAACCAGAACCAGCCGCTTCCCTGGCTCTGCATGATGAAATCATCCCCCATACTTTCAAGGGCGATGTTGTAGGCAGAGATACCGAAGCACTGGTGCGTGTTGTCTCCCGTTGACCATCCGGCCGTCCACATCATGCGATAGACCCCGTCGATTATGGAAACAGCGCTTGAGGCGTCCTTGATGAGCTCGTCTCCCGAACCGGAATCGGTCGGGACAAACTCAAGGTCGCATGACACGGCACACAGGACGGCAGCCAGCATTATCATTAACTTATTCTTCATCTTCATTGTCTCCTAAAAGTTTATGTCAAGCCCGAGGGCAAGTACCCTTGACGGCGAATATGAATACGAAACCGTACCTGCGAAGTTGTACTGCGGATCCATCCCGTCGAGGTGGCTGAACAGCGCGATGTTGTCCGCCGTAAAGAACACCCTGAACGATTTGATTTTAGCCTTTGACATCAGTTTGGACGGAATCGTATATCCGAGAGTTATGTTCTTTATCGCGAAATACGAGGCGTCAATCAGCGACTCGCCCACGGAGGCGTAGCTTCCGCCTATCTCGACCATTGGGACATCGGTCACATCTCCGCTCTTCCTCCAGCGGCGCAGCTTGTTCTTGTGCCAGTTGTTTCCGGCGTAAGTAACGTTCATCGCACCGTTGTAAAGCCCGTCGAGAATCTTGCCTCCGACGGAATAGGTCGTGAGGAACGAGAGATCGAAATTTTTGAATATGACAAAATTCGACGCGAAACTTCCCGAGAAGAGAGCCTGACGGCTGCCGTAGTAATACTTGCTGAGTGACGCAAGTCCCACGTTGTCAGTGACATATTCAGGACAGCGCTCAGTAATCATCGCGCCGCTTTCATCCACGGCATAGCGGTAATAGGCGTAGTAAAGCTGTTTCCCGGTTTCCGGAGACACTCCGGCCGACTTGGACATATAGAAGGTATATATCGGCTTGCCGACCTCAATCACCATGCTTCCGTAGTTTATCACATCCTGCGAAGAGGTGATTGACTTCACCTTGTTCCTGTTGAGCGAGACCATCGCCGTCGCGTCCCAATGGAAATTCTCCCGTTCAAATATTACCCCTCGGAACGAAGCCTCGAAGCCCTGATTCATCATTGCGCCGACATTGTCGTCGAATCCCGTGAATCCGGATGAAATCGCGAGCGGATTGTTCAGGAGCATATCCCGCGTGTAGCGGTTGTAGTACTCGATGGTCGTGGTGAGCCTTCCGCCGAACAGGGTCGCCTCGATGCCGGTGTTCAGGTTGCCGTTCTTCTCCCAGGTCACGAGACGGTTCTCAAGGGAAGTGGCTGTGGCTCCGGGACGGGTCCCGTTGGACCATCCGTAGTCGAACAGCCCCTGCCAAGCGTAGTAGGAGCCGAGGTTGTCGTTACCCTGAACGCCGTAGGAAATCTTTGCAGTGAGGTTATTGAGCCATGACGATGTCCCGGCCATGAAATCCTCGTTGGTGATTCGCCATGACGCGCCCACGGACCAGAAATTGCCCCAGCGGTTGTCCTTGTAGAAGCGCGACGAGCCGTCGGTTCGCCACGACGCGTCAAAGTAATACTTGTCAGCATAGCCGTAGTTGACCCTAGCGAGGACCGACTCTATCGCGTAATTGTGGGAATATGAGGTGTTGCCCATAGTCGTCACCGCCGCACCGAGCTCGTCGATGCCGGCGACGATTCCGCTCTTGGATGCTCCCGCATAGTTGTAGTTGTAGCGATAGTACTCATGACCGGCAAGAAGGTTTATGGAATGGTCACCGAAATCCCTTTGCCAAGTGACAAGTTCATTCAGGGTGTAGCTCAGCGTCCTTGTGTTGGTCTTGGCTACCGTTCCGCCCTGGCTCGCCGCGTTTCCGTGATACTTGTCGTTCACGCCGGTCGCCCCGTAGTCGGTGAAATCCACACCGAAATTCACCGTGAAGTCAAGTCCGTAGAGCGGAGACTCCTTGCGCGTGGTTCCGAACTTGGCGAAAGACCTTGCGGACACAGAGTTGCGCTTATAGTACGCCTTGTTGTTGTAGAGTTCCGCCTTGGAGTTGAATCCCTGCGCGGTGATACGGTTGGCATAGCCGTTGTCATCGACTGTACCGTACTCGTACTGAAGATTGCCGTTCGCGTCGAGGACGTTGTTTCCATCCATGTCCTTGAGATAGACAGGATAGACCGGTGCCATGAACTGGGCGGTGTACCACACGTTGGACACCTCGGAACCGCTGGCATTCTGGAAATTGGAGTCCGAATGCGCGAGGTTTGCGCTCATTCCGAGCTTGAACCAGTCCGTTGCCTGCACGTCACCGCTGATTCTTCCTGTGAAACGGTCGAAGTCGGTGTTCTGAAGAGTACCGTTCTCCTTGTAGTAGCCCATTGAATATAGATAGGTCGTCTTCTCCGTTCCGCCGCTCACCGAAAGGATGTGCTCCGTGCGGAAAGCCTTGTTGTTGCTGATTTCGTCCATCCAGTTCTCGTCCCATGCGGCCTTCGCGTCAGACTTTATCTTTCCTGTCGCCTGGTCGATGAGCGTGTCCCAAGTGTAGTTCTTATAGGGATTGTAATACTCGGGATTCTTGAGACCGCCGATGGACTCGCCGAGATGTGAAGCCGCGTACGACGCCGCGCCCTCGTCGTCCATGGCGTTCTTCTCCGCATAACGCACGGAGTTGAACAGAGCCTCGTAGGTCAATTCGACATAGTCCGACATCCCGACGAGGTCGTAGCGCGGAAGCGCACGGGAGGCGATGCCGAAGTTGCCCTTGTAGTTTATGTTCACCTTGTCGGCGCTGCCCTTCTTGGTCGTGATGACGATGACTCCGTTCGCTCCCCTCGCTCCGTAGAGCGCACCTGCGGATGCATCCTTGAGCACAGTCATCGTCTCGATGTCGGCCGGGTTGATGGAACTTATCGCTCCGTCATAAGGAACGCCATCGACCACATACAGCGGAGACGACGAAGCATTGACCGAACCGACGCCGCGCACCATGATTGACGCGCCCTCACCCGGCTGTCCGCCGCCGGAAGTGACCTGAACTCCGGCAACGGTTCCCTCGAATGACTTGGTGAGGTTGCCGACCGGACGCTTGCCAAGTTCTTCACCCTTGACGACGCTCGCCGAACCGGTGAACGATTCTTTCTTGGCGGTTCCGTAGGCGACGACAATCACATCGTCGAGCACCACAGACTCGTCCTGTAGTACAAAATCCACGACGCTCTTGCCATCGACCGGGCGCTCGCTCTCCGCGTAGCCGAGGTTACTGGCTGTGAGCACCGCATCAACAGGAACCTGATTCAGCACATAGTTTCCTTCAAAATCCGTGACCGTTCCGTTGGTCGTTCCCTTGACGAACACGCCTGCGCTGATAACCGGAGTGCCGTCCTTGTCAACGACCCGTCCGGTGACGGTGATCTTCTGCTGCGCAAGCGCGGAGACTGATGCCGAAAGGAAACACAAAACAATGATGTATAATGATTTAATCTTCATATGTATTTTCTCCCCTCCTTAAAATTTGTCTCCCACAACTGGAGAATATGTGTCAATCAGAACCGGAGCATTGAACTCGATGCGAGCCTTAGGAGTTCCGCCGGCAGCCCTTGTCGTAGATTTCCCGGACGCGGCTCCGGTGGTAGCCGTAGCAAAGCGCGTAGCCGTGTCCCCGCTGCGCTCCGTGAATGTCGCGAGCAGAATATACTGGGTCTCAGGCTCAAGCGCCGCGCCCTCTGTCCCGAAGGACAGGGAGAACTTGCCCGTGAGGTTCATGATGTCAATGTTCGCCTGCGAAAGGTCTGTTCCTCGGGAGGCGACGATTTCAGCGGCATGATCGGTAGAGACTCCGCTCAACTCCGAAAGCTTGCAGAAACAATATCTGACACTCTTCATCTGAAGGTTCAGGTCACCGGACTCATCGTCGTAGGCGAACTGAAACACACCGGTGAGGGACGAGGCGTCAGAGTCCGCTGCGCCGAGAATAATCCTTGCCCAGTCGTAATAGCTGGCGGAAGCCTTCGTCGGAAGCGAGTTCACGACAAAGGTCGTGTCATTCGCGGAATTTATGGCCATCGCGCCGAGGGTGTATGAGGTGGCGGACTTTATCGTTCCGGAAAATCTAGTGCCGAAGCCTGAAGCGGAATTGACATACTCTATGGACTCAGCATCCGTTATCTTCGTACCTTTCGCCTTCACATATTTTCTGAAAAGGGAAGGATCGCTGTCAAAATAAAGTTTGTATGAACGGGTGGATGTCATGAGCTCATAAAACTCCACTACATCAGTTCCTTTCCATGTGACCCAAAGACTGTTCGACGCATTGTATGCGCCATAAGTCCGGTGAAACAGATTCTGACTGAACCAGTCAGCGCCGGTCACATCAGGAACGGGAGAAGCCTCCTCGGCAAGCGTCTTTGTCTCGAACTTGTAGAGCGGAGTGGTCGCCTGTCCGTCTGTGTTCAGACCGAACGCCACGATGTAATAGCTCATCTGCGGATAGAGCGGAGTCTCGATGAAACTTGCTGTGCCGGTATAGGAATACTGCTGAATGCCGGAGGAAATGCTGTAACCGGCCTCCTCAAGCGCCGCAATAAATCCCTTTAGATAATTGTCACGAATCTGAGTATCCGTGTATTTCGCGAAATATGAGGTCGGCACTCCGAAATAAAGATAGCGTGTGTCCGCCACCGCATATACATTGAACTGGCAGTAGTCCGAACCGGTCTCGACATGAGCCATAATAATCTGAGGTATGTCCTCAGACTCCGGGCTGGTCGTGAATTTAAGCTGTGCGACAGGTGACTCCGTGACATATTCGTCGTCCGAAAGCGCCTTTATTTTAAAGACATATTCAGTCGCGCCCTCAAGTCCGCCTATTTCAACGGAGCAGGTCTCCGTCTTTCCGCTGAACGGGCCAACGGAATACTCATACTCCGTCGCTCCATAGACCGAGTTCCACTGTATGATGGTCTTTGACATATAGGCCGCGACCAAGGTCGGCTCCGGAGCGGAGAGGGAACTGTAGTCCTCCGTCGTGACACGCAAATTGACAAACTTGGACGCGGTGTAGCTGCCGTTAGAGCCGGCATTGGCACGCACCGCGAAAGTGTAGGACTGATTCGGCGAGAGTTCGCTGAAGACGAGGCTGTTGTCCCGCGTCTCGGTTTCCTCACCGCCGTTAAATGTATAGATGTATGACCCCGCATCCGTAACATACTTCCACGAAACCTTGAAAGAGGTGCAGGTGATGTCGCTCACCACAACCTCCGGCTCGGGGAGCGGAACCGACGCCGCTTCGACGGCATCCTTCACGCAGCCCGCCGCAACAGCAGCAGCGACGAGCACAAAAAACAATCTTTCTATAACCGGCTTTCTCATTTGCTTACCGTAATTTCAAAATCCTTGTAAAGCGCGTTCCCGTCGGAAAGCGTGACAGTGGCCGTTCCTGCGGCCTTCCCCGTGAGCACGAGGTCTTCGCCGTCAAGCGCCGCCCCGACCACGGACTCGTCGGAGACGGAGTAGGAAACCACCTGCAATGACGGGAAATATTCAGCAAGAGCCACAGTGACCGACTCCCCCACTTTCATTGAAAGGTCGGGGACATCGCCGAGGAAGTTCATGTATCTCAAGAAGTTCCATGTATCGAGCATCCCCACGCCCATCTTTCCGACGTATGCGCTGCTGAGGGAGGAGCCGAACGGACGTGCGGAACTTAGCAGAGCGGCGCGGAGCCTGTCGGGAGTGAGTCCCATGCGCTTGTCCTTGCCATAGTAGTAGGAAACTGCAAGGGCGCAGGCGCCGCTAACGTGAGGGCAGGCCATGGACGTGCCCTGAGAGAAACCGTAGGAGGACTCCCCGTTCTCACCGACAAGGGTGCTGTAAATTCCGCCGTTGCTGCTGTCAACGTATGTGTCCCCGCCCGGAGCGGAGATGTCAATCCATGTTCCGTAGTTCGTGTATATCGCCGCGTCGCCGAGATAGGAATACGATGCCACGCTCACAACGCTCTTGTCCGCCGCCGGGTAGGAGTCGTAGCTTACGGCCTCGTTGCCCGCAGCGAAGATGATGATCCCGCCTTTCATCGGGCCGGTCTGATTGCCGTTCTCATCCACACCGGCATATTTGATGAAATAGTCCATCGCGCGCCTCAGCGCTCCGTAGGAGCTTCTTGTCCAAGTGTTCCAGCTCAGCTTCGTGTCGTAGCCCCAGCTGTTCTGGCAGATTACGGCGCCGTTGTCTGCGGCATACTTCATCGCGCGCACCGTGCCGGCAAGTCCGGCTCCCGACTCACCGCTGTCGCTGCTGCCGAGACACTGGAGAGTCATGATTCTCACCCCGTCTCCCTTTCCGGAGCCACCCGCGATGCCGTTCACGCCGATGCCGTTGTTGTTCACCGCCGCTATCGTCCCGGCGACATGAGTGCCGTGCGAGAGGGACGCCGAGGTCGTAATCGTCCCGTTGCCGTTGTTGTAGTTGTAGCCATAGACATCATCGATATAGCCGTTTCCGTCGTCGTCTATCCCGTTGCCCGGAATCTCACCCTTGTTCACCCACATATTCGCGGCAAGGTCTTCATGGTCCGGCTTCACGCCCTGATCAATCACGGCCACAATCACGTCCGGATTACCGGTCTCAAGGGTCCAGGCAGCCCAGACATTGGCATCCGCCCCCGTGAGACTCTGCCGTCCGAAGACCGAGCCTGGGTTGTTGTAATGCCACTGCTTCTGCTGCACGTCGGAGCTCTCGTTGAACGGGAAGGTGTTCTTCCTCGTCACCTGAGCCTTAGATGGAGCAATCTTCTCTGGAACAGCGGAGAAGGGAGCGAAACTGTCCTCATCGGCCATAGTGATCTGCATCGGATACTCGATGCACTCGACCGAGCCGCAGCGCCTGAGCTGACGAACCATGGCAGATGTCTCTACCGATTTGTCGAAACTTGCCACATACCAGCGGTCCAGTCCCTCGGCCTTTGTCCGGGCCTCGAACTTGCCGCATTCCGGGAATAGCCGCTCAAGGCGGAAGCGTCCCGAGGCACCGAGAACCTCCGCAATCTCGTCGGTTCCGGCCATTGCGTCCTGTATGTCACCGCCCGCCTTCGTCGATGCAGCGGGCCTTACCTGAATCAGGAGTTCTCCCTTCACGACCTCGCCTATGCCCTCGTTGATGACAATAGCACCGCCGGTTTCGGGTTCATCCTGAACCGTCTCCTGTTTCGAGCAGGCCGCCGTCACGGCGAGCGCCGCAAGAAAGAGCGGATAAAGATTTCTGAATCTTGACTTCATAAATATCAATAAGTAAACTCAATAAATTTCACTTCGGTCGTAAGACCGCCGTCGGTGGCGCTGTCGCGGTATCCCACCGCATATGCCACATATTTCTCTCCCTTGACCATATCCTTATCTTGCGACAGATCGATGACATTCGTCGTTGTGAAGGACTCGAAATATCCAAGTTTCTGCGCATAAAGGACATACTGATGCGCGGCATAGTCCGGGCTGTCAAGTTCGTCCCAAGACTCCTTGGTCATATAATCGCAGATGTATGAGTCTCCGTTTCCGACACTCGACGGACGGAAAGTAAGGAGAGAACCGTTCTGAAGAATCGTAATGTCCATGGCAGAAGGCGTAGCCGACGCCGAGGTGAACTCGACGACATCTATGTCTCCGCTGTAGCTGAACTCGTTCTTTTTCTCGTCATAGCTGAGGTCGAAGGCCGTCAGACAGTAAGTCGTCCGGTCATAAAGAAAGGGACGATATTCTTCTGAAAGATTGTCCGTATCGACAACGCCCTTGCTCAGGTAGGCCGATGGCGACTGCACGTCTTTCGCCGCCTTATCCTTTATCTGGTCTATTCTGGCCTCAATGTAGGACTTCGCAGTTTCCTTCTCGTACTCAGCTTTTCTCGCGACAGCATAGAGATAGGTCTTGCCCGCATCGACAGGCTTCACCTGAATGCGGCAGGTAGATGTCGTGATGCCGCTGACCTTTATTTCAAAGTTCTTGAAAACAACGGATGCAGAATTAGAAGCCGATTGAATCAGAGTTATGCGGGCCGGCTTGACCCCGACGGCGGAAAGCAGAATCTCCCCGCGCCGGTCGCTGCCGGTGTCGTTTTTCACGACGGAATATCGGAACTCCGTCGAATAGACATCCTTCACGACAATCCAGTCACATCCGGATTCAACCGTGGCCACCTGTCCCTCTCTGGGACCACTTATGCTGTAGGACATCCAATAGTCTTCTCCTCCGTCCTTGTCTGCCTTCTGAATTTTGTTTCCTCCTATGACAAACGAGGAATCGACGACTTCTTCCGGCCCCGCGTTCTTGTCGCAGGAGGCGAACGTGGCGGTCGTCAAGACGACGGCTGCCATAACCGCCAGTTTATGCGAACTGATAATACGATTCAGTTTCATATTGCTCTCCTATTGCTGTTTCACATATCGGAACTCAAGCCACGCTATCTCCGACACTTTTGAATTATTGTAGAGAAAGGCGAACGCGACATAATCGGTGCCGTCCTCAATGTCACTGTAGGAGTACAGAGGAAGACCGCGATAGCCGTCGGCGACGCTATACGCAGAAACATAAGAACTGTTCTCCACATAGTTCGCCACCATCGCACTCGGTGCCTTCAGTTCCTTCCAGACTTCCAAAGGCGTAAGGCCTATAGCAAACCAGCCTGAAGCGAGTTCGGTAGGCTCTACTCCCAAAATACCTTTCTGCTGGTCATAGGTTATTTTGAAAGCGGAGGAAGACGGCGGGACGGTCTGCGTCCTGAACCTGCATGATGCCACCTTCCCGCTGTATTTCCATCCGAGCGTCAGGTCAAATGCGACGAGGCAATAGTCCGTCGCCGGGTCAAGATTGCTCTGGGTTGTAGAACGATAACCCTTGAAAAGGTAGTTCTTGAGGTCGAACTTCTTACCTGTCTCCGTCTCGTACTTATCGGCATAGGCCTTCATGTCGGCAACCGTGCTCTTCACGAACTCCGCAGGGTCTGAGAAAGCATCAAAATCCTTCGCCGGGAAGAATCCGTAGTAGTAATATGTCTCGCTTTCGTTCGGAGCGACCGTGAAGAACACCGAGGTCTCGGTGGCATCCTGTGTGTCGACCGTAAAGGAAATCTGGCTGTTCACCACATAGTCCGGATTGGCTTTCTGAATCACCGACACGCTCACCGGCTTTGCGCCCTCGACATGGAGGCTCACCTTTCCGGCGCGGGAAGATTCGGTGTCATTCTCCGTAAAAGAGACTACAACGGTTCCCTCCGCTACGGGAGCCTTGACGGACTTTGACTCCGGTGCTTGCTCCTGTCCGGAGTCTTCGGCATCTGCCATCCAGTCGCAGTCCGGTATGAGTTCGACAGTCCTTTCCGCAGCTGGGCCGGTGACTGAGTAAGTGATCTCAAAAGTACCCGCCTTAGAATCAACCGAAACGACTTTACTGCCGACAATGCTTATGGTAGAGTCAAAGTCCCCTTCTTCCTCACCGTTTGCCGGAGCCTTGTCACAAGCGGAAATTGTGACTGCGGTCAATGCCGCAGCCACAATCGCCTTGAAGTATTTTTGAAAATTATATGTCATTGAAATGAATTTATTCAGAGACAAAAGTTATGTCCAGGCTGTATATATAACCTCCATTGTCAAAGCCAATACCAAACCATCCATAGGAATCTTCAGGGACCAGCTTATTCGTGGCTATCCAGTTTGAATCATAAGCAGACTCCGTCGCGTCAAATTTCTCAAAAGCACTGCTATCCTTTGAGAGAAGGAACCACATCTTGCCTGAAACCATGGCCTTATATTCTGAAACCAAAGACACTGTTTTGATTTCACCGAGGTCGGTCTTAATCGTTATCTGCGAACTTGCCTTGAACTTGCTCTCGGTAGCAGTAGCGACATAGACATTTGACATATAGACCTCCACTTCCTTTGTCTTGCCCGAGCCGTTTGTCGCTTCCGCAGTAAGTTTCGCAGTTACAGGATAGGTCTCATAAGACTCCACTCCACCAACGCCCCACTTCTTCTCCTGCGCATCCAGTTCCGCCTTGATTGCCGGATAAAAATCCGCTGCGGTCGCAGAAAGCTTATAGGTAACAGAGGCATTGCCCCTCTGCTTGACAGTGATTGTTGCCACGCCCACGGAGAAACCTTTGGCAGTAACGGTGATGACACCCTCACGGGAGGCTTCAGAATCATTTGCAGTCACACTCCAAACAACATTTCCGTTATCATAAGTAGCTGTAAGCCAATCCTTCGCGTCATCGGAGACAGCCACGGTAGGCACGATATCGGCAATGCTGACCGTGCAGGTCACTGTCTGATTTTCACTTGCTGCAGCACTTGCGTTCACAGTCGTCTCGCCAAGCGTGATTTCAGGCGCCGGATTGATTTCCAGTTCGCGGAGATATGGGCGGCTGCCCTTATCACTGAGGTCAGAAACGGATATCACAAGCTGTCCCGTCTCGCTTTCAGCAGTTGTGTTGAAATAAAACGCCTCGCCTTCAAGTCCTTTGTTTGAACCGACAACATCAACCGTACCGAGTTCGTATGTTTTGTCATCATTGACGATGCTTACCGTGAACTTGCAAGTGACATCCTTGTCATAATTTCCAAGAATAGCCTTAACCTGCTTGATGCCTGAGAACTTGAAAGATGATGACAGGACGGCCTTGTCACCCGTCAGAGTACGGCCGAGGAAGTTCTGGGCATAATACCCCGGATGGTCATAGTCCTGAAGAGTCGCACCATTATTGTTTGCAGTAGAACCAGGATAAGAGAGGGAGAACTTCATCTTCTTCTCGCCGTCGCCCCATTCCTTGACAGCGTCGCTATAGGAACCGATACCGTTGGATTTTGTCATCGTATGCTTCCAATTCTCTCCTTCCGCAAGCTTAACATTATTGCTATACTCCTTGTCACCGGACTTAAAGTTTACGGTCGGCGCAGCTATCTGACTACGAACTATCTCAAGTCCCTGACGTTCGAATATGAGCTTGCCGGCAGAAGTCTCGACGGTAATCGTTACATCATAAGTTCCGGGCTTTGCGGCGAACCATGCGACATAATTCTCGACTGTCGTCGCGCCGTCACCCTTCAGGTTAATAGTTGAACGTCCGTCCTCAGGTGTGAGAACGATTTCGTCGATAGGCTTAGTAACGTCAAGGGAGAATCGACCCACAATGTTCTTATCCTCACCGGTAGCCTCTATGGCAATCGTGTTTACAACGGCAGTCTTGTATTCATCAGGAACGCCGGCGAATGTAATCTTGCCGTATCCGAACAGATGCGCAAATTTGACAGCCTCGCCATTATTCACGGTGTTAAACTCACCATATCCATTACTTTCAAATTGATTAACAGTAAGAATGGATGGCTTCAGCAGCATGACATTGGTCTTTGGAGCCCACGAAGTCTGTGTGGCAGCCGTCTGGTCATCCGGGAGTCTCACCTGCCAGGCGGTCAAGTCAGCTTCACTGTAAGGAGTATATACGGCATCCAACGGAAACACTCCATAGAAATAGTATTTATCAGCCTTGTCGGCCTCCGTAACACTATAAAAGGTGCCGTCAAACACAGGATTAGTCGCAGCAGCATCCGCAATTGTGAAAGTTGACCACCACACATCGGAATAACCTTTGGGCTGTTTCGCCACTGTTATGGCCTTCCGAGGAGTTTCCATCTTGGCGAGAGCCGCATAAAACTTGTCATTTGCAACAAACTTGATATGCTTGTCACCGTCAAAGACAGCCTTCGTGTCCCCATCCTCAGTAGCGACCTTAACGGACAAGGCGATATTATTCGTGCCATCTGTTTCCTGCTGGGCTATCTCATTTTTTGCGCAGCCGGCAAACACTGCAAGAGCGGCTGCAAAATATATAATCTTTTTCATCTTCGTCCGAATTACCAGTTGATATACTTGTTGTCATTGGTCACAATCACACTGCCGAAAGCGCCATAGGCGGCCTTATCGACAACGATGTACTGAGCGGAATACTGGGAGTCAGTGTTTCTGACAGCCTTAATCATTATGTAGCCCTTCTTGATTACAGCCGGAGCCGTCACAGTTACGGTCCTCGCGGCCTCGTCAAGTTTTACTTCAAAATTCACGGCTTCTACAAGGACATGAGTGTTCTCATCCGCCCCTGAAATAGTGTAGGAGAAAGTGTAGGTCGCACCCGGCTCAATCTCAACATCATATTCTTCAACCTTGATTACCAGATTCTTGAGAATAGTGATGGTCTGTTCTCCAAGAGTGAACACATAGGCGGCGTCTGTCTCCGTCATCACAAGCGTAGGAGCCACGGTGCCGGTAACAGGAACATCAGCCCATGTCTCGCCGTCAAATGAGACTTTCCATGCGCCGTTCTCAATCTTGAACTGCGGCGTCTTGCCGTCAACACCATCCTTGCCGTTCGCACCGGTAACAGGAACATTCTTGTCGCCGTTCTTCAGCAGCTCTCCGTTCACTGTCCAATAGAACACGCCGTCAATCTCCTGAAAACCAATGGTGGGAGCGACGGCATCCTTTCCATCAATTCCGTTCGCGATGGTAGCATTTGTACCGTCGCTAAAATATATAGTGTAGCCCTTGTCAGTCGTCTCAACTTTCGTGACGGTGATAGCCTTTTCAGAAGCCTTAACGAGCTGCTCGATCGAACTTACATTTGTGTTGACTGTCTTTTCAAGAGCCTCCACCTTCTTTTCAAGGTTCCCTACTCTGTCTTCGAGATCCTTGGTGCACGAGCAGCAGAACACAGCCACTGCCGCAGCAATCATGAATAATGCTTTTTTCATATTACAACGAACTTGATATTGTCTTTTAGAATGCCAAAACCGGATGGAAAATCATAGGGTCCCCACATATCCAGCCCCTCTGGAAACTGAAACCATTGTCGCTGGTCATGTCGAAAATACAGCAGGCCTCGCCTTTTTCATATATAGTGGAAGAAGACAGCTGACACCTTGTTTTATTGTAACAGTAGAATAAGTCATCGCGCACATTTTCAGGAACAAGCGCCCACGCCTCATTCAATTTATCCAAAAGGTTATAAGACAACTTCAATTCCTCGAAACTCGTAATGTCAAAAGTTGCCTGATCGCCCTCAAAGTCCGCAGCCTCGCATTCCGAGCCATAGTCACGGAATGACTTCAAGTAAGCGGCAAGTTCACTACCTCCCAAATTCGCCAGATAATCCCACAGTTCGCCGCTGCTTGGAACATACCAGCCGGAGGTCGTCGTAGGAGCCGGCAGAGGATAATCCGTCGTGGCAAAATCGAACGCCGGACAATTCTCCAGCTCTTCTCCAGGATAATATTTGCAGACTCTTTCCGTCCAATATTTCCCCGCAAGATCATTATACCAACGATATCCAGTGTATCGTTTGCCCCCGATGCACCCAAACTCATCGTCCAATGTATAGGAAGCAATCCGAGCATAGTTTGGATTCGACTTTTGAGCCGGGTTGTACAATGCGCCGACACCAATCACAAGACCATGGGTATAACCGGACTCTTTCAAAGAAGAGTATATGCGCTCCGAATTTGTCTGGAACACAATGCCTATGACGGTCTTTCCTTCAACCGGAGCCGGTTTTGTCGCGGCCCACACCGGATTCGTGCCGTCCGGATTTATCGAAATCAGGCCGCCGTCGCTCCATGTGCCGTCAGAGTAGAAGTAATCCCCTATTTTTGCCGGTTTCTCAGGCTGAGACTTGGCGCTGACCTTAACCGTGAACGAACTGCTCACACCGTCTATAGTCGCAGTCACGACCGCCTCGCCCGGAGTCTGTCCGACGATGTAGGCGGAAACGAGATTATCATCAGACACCGCATCGAAACTCTTGCAGGACACGACACCTTCCGGAGCCACGCTCCATGACACATTCACGTACGTCACGTCTTCAGGAAGAATAGTCGCATTGACAAGAATCTGCTCCTCCTCGACAATCTCTACAGTTTTGGACAAGTCGGCAGTTTCGCAGGCAAGAACGATTGAAGTTGCGACGGTCGCGGTAACTTTCACGGAACACTGCGCTTCATGACCGTTGCAGGTGGCTGTAATTGTTGCGGTGCCTTCCTTTACTCCGGTCACCTTGCCCCCTTCGACGACAGCGACATCCTCATTGTCGGATTTCCACGTTATGACAGGGCTGGTCGCGTCATCAGGCGTTATCGCAGGACTCAATGTCGCGCTTTCATGAACCTTAAGTTCCAAAGAGGTTTTGTCCAAGGCAATACCCTCCACGGCAATCGGAGTGATGGTAACCTTGCACTCCGGCGTGCCCTCAAGGTCTTCGTGAACGGCATAGATTGTAGTCGAGCCCAGACGGGAATTTGACGCAAGCGAAAGCCTGATGCCCGTCTCGGTCGTCTCCTTGTCCGTTAGCGTGACGACCTCGTCATCAGCCACGACAATCTCCACCTCGCCGGCACGCTCTATCGGAGTGACCGTGAGTTCGAGGGTCGAGATCCCCTTTACAGGGATGGATATTTCATTCTGTGAAAACTCTACCTTGACTTTTTCCGGCTCTTCTTTACCGCCGTTGTCCTCCTTCAGCGAGTCACCGCAGCCGGAAAGGAACAAAAGAGCAGCACAGGCTGCCCCTCCCATAAGGAATTTACTAAAATTCATACACTAACCACTAATATTTCCAAAAATTCAAAGTTAGTTTTTCCGAATGACAAATGCAAGACTTTTCTTTATTTTTTTTCAGAATTTTGACACATGATTTTTCCAATATTCTCACCAGAGAGGCCTACAGCCTCTTTTTTTTGTATTTCAAGCGAATATTTACAAAATTTTCAGAATATTTTTTCACTGGACAGCCGCTTCGACAAGCTCAGCGACCGCCATAGATTCTGTTGCAGCGGCATTTTTACTTGACGTTCGGATCGATGCCTCTGTGCCAGAAACGGGCCGTGATGTCAATGAGCGAATATGGCTCCGCATTATGAATAACCTTGTAGAGACGCTGGTTGGTGTGTTTGGAGTTCAAAGGTCCAAAAGACTCTATGTAAGGGCCAACCTTCACATAGTCAAAGGCAGTGAATATCTCATCCTCAACAGAAACACGTCCGGAGTACAATGCAACGGCGAGGCCCGTCGAACGGACATGGGCGGCCAGCCTCAACAAGGACTCCGGGTCCTTCCCCTCGCCAAGGAACAGGAAGCAGTCCACCCCGAAATTGTCAGCCACCAAAGAGTCAATCACTTCCTCGGTCAGTTCCACACCGACATCGGTCTTCAGAAAAGGAGAATGACACCCTACGCAATTACCTTGGCAG
>ERZ808266.67-NODE-67-length-44601-cov-8.728999_pt1 | contig 44601 bp, 60 predicted proteins | sample MGYA00521278_ERZ808266 | MGnify/ENA primary metagenome ERZ808266 (study PRJEB31516, sample SAMN03275591) | gut metagenome | biome: mammalia-associated habitat; material: feces | host: Papio cynocephalus | place: Kenya | collected 2012-08-02 ... | reverse complement strand
AAGAAGCCGCAAAGAGCCCGCACCCCGAGCCAACGTACCAATCACCGCCGCGCCGGAAGACGCGCCAACCTGTGGAAGACCAACACGTGTCACAATCGTAGGTCGTTTCGCTTCCGCTACCTGCGGCGGACGGGAGCATGACATGAGGATTGTTGCCAGTGTCAAGACCCTCCTGCGTGATATAACTGGAAGACCAACTTGCCGAACCCTTAAAGGAGAGTGCGGCATAGTTCGTAGCAGTATCGTCCGCGTACTTGGACGGGTCATTGCACACATAGTAAGTGCCGCCGTTCCAGTTGACACCATCGACCCATTCCCAAACATTACCCCACAGACCCTCGATACCGCGCCAAACAACATCAACTTTACCGTCAGTTCCGGCGGGTCTGCCCGTGAGACCGCTCACATTGTTGCAAGTACCAGTCTTACACGCCGAGCTATTGCTGTCGCAGTAGCCACGCCCAATGACAGACTGCACATTGTTGTTGGCAAACTCCACAAGAATCAACATCTGAATTGCAGAGAGGGTGGAAATGTCGATGATACCCCATCCCGTACCTTTCGTCTTTGCGTTGGTACGCATGGTCGCTCTCGTCTGACTTACCAACGGGCTTGCGCCGGAAGCGGATTTATTACCGCTTGTGGTCTTGTACGCGCCTACATAGATATAGTCCGTAGCCACGCCACCGTGATTGAATGCGGGGTGAAGCGTGAACCCGCTCGTAGCCTTATCTGCGATTTTAAGATATTCCACATTCCCACTGCGGTAACGGCGATACCAAAACTTGGGGATTTTCACCATTACATCACCCGTGGACAGAGTTTCGTGGGCAATGCCGCTCCACGGATAGCAGTTATCGAAATCACTCGAACCTGCGGTAGTACCTACGGTAGCGGTAGCAGTCTTGCCGATAGCGGAGTCCGTTCTCGCCCAAGCGGGAGAGGTAGCTGTTATATCACGGCTGATACCGTAGATTTTTACGAACGACAGCTCCACATTGCGAGACTGCCCGGAAGAAGTGATAGATACCGACTTGGAGTCCGTATCAGAGCCAGAGACCGCCTTGACCGTCCATGTGCCGACATTATGCACTTGGAAAGTGTAACTGCCGGAGGTGTTGGGAGCGGTGTACTTCGTACTGCCACACTCACAGGTACAGGTCGCACCTGCGGGATAGGTAACGGTAATCGTAGCTGTAAAGTAATAGTAGGTTGCCGTATAGTTCGAGGTCGTACCTGCCACAGAGACCTTTGAGGTGGTGTTGTTTGGTTTGCTGTACCCGTCCTCTGCGCCGTACTCAATATGGTAGGTGTGACCGATAGGCACGACAAAGGACGCGGTTTTCTTCGTTTTGGTGAGCGTTGCTGATTGTGTAGACGCGGACTCCGTTTCATCGACACAGGTAACTACCACACTGGAAAATGCGGAATCATCGTCAATGTCGATGGTGACATTTGCAATTTCACCTGCGGCGGGAGTCGCGTCCGCTCTGTTCGCCGCATTGCTTGACAGGTTGTAAACTCCCTGTACGGAGTACGGGAACGCGGAGAAATAATACTTTTTGCCTTTCGTGAGTCCACTTACGGTAAAGGGTTCGGAGACATACGCACCGAGGTTGGTGTTATCCACCACGAGCGTACCCTCAGAGGGTTTCGTAGGATAACCCGTATCGCTCATGCGTACCATAACGCCGCCTACGGAGCAAATCAGATTGTTGTTCGCATCGTAGCTGTCGGCGGGTTCTTGGAACTTGAGTCCGATACTGGTCGCGGAAAGCGAGTATGCAACAAAGCTCCTCATATTGTTCGGGGCTTGCCCGATTTTCTGCAACAGACTGTCAACAGTCCATTTTGCTTCTGCCCAAGACATTTACACTACCTCCTCTGTGATATTCAGACCGTCAGCACTGAATGTGATGGTCTTAGTGTTTACGAGGGAATAACTTCCGTTTGATTCTTTCTTATAGAGCTTTTGTGTGATAACCGTATCGGAAGTGAACACGGTTTCAATTTTCTTGTTTCCCGCCGAGTCAATTTCCGTGATGGTCTTTCCATCGGCAGAAAAAGTAGTTGTACGGGGGTCAAAACCGTCCGTTTTGGTGTCGAGAGCAGTAATCTGATTTTGCAGATTTCCGGCAACATCTTCTCCGAGCTGACTCTTGACGAACTCGAACCAAGTCGTGAATAATGCCTGTTGCTGACTCTCGAAAGTGTCCATTTCCGTGCGGTAGTCGGTTTTAAGGGAATTGATTACATCGTCTCCCTCCTCCTCCAAGGCAGTGATATACGCGGTAAAAGCGTCCTGTTTGGAGTCCGCTTCGTTCTCGAAAAGCCCTTTCTGTGTAGTGAAATAGTTCTGAAATGCTTCGTACAGGTCAGAACCGTTTTCCACCATCGACATAAGGGTGTTGAGAGCTTCGTTCATGCGGTTCGCGTCTCTCGCACCGAAAAAAGACTTTTCCTTGTTGCTGTAAGCGGTCACATCTTGGAACGATACCGTACCGTCCTCATTGGTGATGGTATTATACCGTTTCAGACCGCTCCACACAGCGTCCGTATAATTTACGGGTAACAGTTCCCAAGACATTTACAGGTCTCCTCCTCTCATTCCAAAATTCCAAGTGAACATTCTTCTCCCCTCAGACTCATTGGTGAGCCTGTCATAGAGGTCAAGGATTGCGCTCTCCAAACGGTTTAGCTCTGTGAAGTCCATCGTATTCCCGTTTGCAACATAGGTCGGCGGGTTGCCGTATGAGCGTTGGAGAGTCTTATTGTTGATGGTTTTCAGATTTTCCTCAAGCTGATTGATTTCGTCAGCGTAGAAGTAATCCGAATAGGTACGGTCAGCACCGAGGGAGACGATAGAGAACTCATCGTACATCTTGAGAGCCAACTCACGCAGATAGGTGAGGTTGTTCTTGATACGGTTGAAATCGACCGCGTTAAACCTGTCTCCCGTATATACCCCGGTAGAGGAGTCTGTGACACCGTACCAGTCTGTTTTAGGCGTTGTCCATGCCATAACTAACCTCCTGTTCTACGAGCCGTGACCTTACCTGCAAAGCTCTGATTGAAAATGATGGTGTGACGGTAGATGTTTACTTTCATATCAGACTGGAACTCGTTCTCTTGGTAAACAATGTCGTTCACATCAATTTCGGGGTTGCCGCGTGTGTCATACTCGTACTCAATGCCGGACTGGTAATAGTCACCGAGCCAGTCTGCGAGGTCTTGCGCCATTTCCATATCGGAAATGAGAGGGTTTTCCCACTTGATTGTCTTTCCTCGATTATTGAGCGTTTTTGTCGCATAACGCTCCACGATTTTGTAGCGATAGCCGGAAATCTCCAAGCGATAAGTGCCAGTCACAGTAAACTTGACCGTGATGTAGTAGTTGCCCGACTCCAAGATGGAAACGCCGCCCGATTGGTTTTCCAATGCGGCAGAAAAGCCATAGGAGGGTTCTCCCACGAAAAAGGTCTCTACATCACCTGCCGCAACGGTGACTTCTTCGCTCACAAGGTTTTCTTGCTGATTGCCTGTCTGATAGCTGTAGCAAGGGACAATTATGTCCTTGACAAGCTCCTGCTTGATAGCTTTCGGAGAGGAGGTCATATCGGAGCGGGTCATGGTGAAATCCGTAATATCGCCAAAGCTGAAATTGTTCAGCACGATACGGCTATACGGTTCGGCGGTCTTTGTGAACTCGATTTTCATAACATCGAAATCGTCAAAGTCCGTGTGAATGACTGTGTTTTTGCTGATTTCATCAGCTCCGACCTCATACTCCGTCACGAGCGTCCCGTCATTATAGGTTCGGATTGTAAAAGCTGCCGGAATCGCGTGTCCGAATGTCAGTTTCACACCGTAATACATACAGGCAACTTCCTGTGTGAGTGTAATAACAGGATTGGTGGTGAATGTTCCGTCCGCTTTGGATTGCACCGCTGACACGAAACCCGTATTCAGCGTGGCATTTCCAAAATTGCGGGGCAGGAAGAACATTTTACCGTCTGCCGTGGTATAGTTCTGAGCAAAGGTGGCGTACTCATCTTTTGCAGTACCGTCCATAATCTTTGCAACATTGGAATAGGTAGCTTCCGCGTTTGCGCTTGCCGCCGCTTCGGGAATGAAGTTGGACTTAATCTGAATACCGCCCATACGAGTCTGTGACAAAACGCACCGACAGGCATTTGCGATAATCTGCAACGCTTCCTTATGCTGAACACGAGGAATAGGGTTTTTGCTTTTCAGATTTTTCAACTGCGGGTCGATATAATAATCGGTCAGCCCCGCGTCAGCCAGTACCTCAAGAGCCAAATCGTAATAGCTCTTACCCGCACTGCGATACAACCCCTTATAGAACTCTGCGTCCATACTGCGGAACACATCTTGACAGCGGATAGTGGCGGTGTAATCGTCCGACTCCCACTCCGAACACAACAGGCGGTTTCCGCGAATCCACTCGACCTCCCCTGTAGGGAGCTGATAGCCGTAATAGATTTCCATTTCCTGTCCTGTCTCAAGGAAGTTGATAGCGGACTTCGGGTTGTCTACATTGAAGTAGTGGTCGTAGTTCTTGAGTTGTACCGAGAAATCAATCTGCGGCACATCTGCCCCGATGGGGGAAACATAGCTCTCAAGGGAAGAAGCCATTACGGAATCGTTATAGTACACGAGACCGTAACCGAATCGGATAGAGTAGATACGCACTCGGCTATGGGGGTTCTTCATACTGTAAACGACCAGTTTCACCGAGGTTGTATCTGTCAACACTTCTTCGGTGCTGAACAATCCCTCCGCATTATTACGAAACTCGACAATCTGTCCGCTACTGCTCACCAAATCGAAATTCACAGGATAATTCTCACCGAAATTGATGGTGATACCCTTGAAATCCGTAGCAGGAACATTGAGATTGATTGTAAGCTCGAACTGTGCTTGTGTAAGGAGCTTATTGCTGATAATACCTGTATCAAGGTAAGCGTTGGAAGCGTTCTGCCGGGGGAGGAAAAACATCGTCCCGTCAACTTTGGTGAAATTCTCCTCAAGAGTAGCGTAGATGGTATCATCGGTCTTTTCGGACAGGATATTTGCAGAGTTGGAATAGTAGGTGAAATCACCCTGTTCGACCTTTGCTTTCGCCTGTGCTTCTTGGTTGAGCAGACCGAACGAAATCATAATATACGCTCTCTCGCGGAGAGAGGATTTCATGCTCTCTTTATACGCTTTTGAAACCTTTTGCACAAAATCCCCTCCTTACTCTCCGCAGTCAATCAGATTTACCTTGCAATTTCTGTAGTGTGTCGGTTTCCCATTCTCATCGACCCAATAGGGTTCTGCGGTTCTATCGCCGCAGTACATTTTGATGGTCTTGAGGGAGTTCGACACCGGGTCAGTGAAAGTCACATATACGAAAAAGTGACTCAATACATTTAATATCTGCGCCCACTGGTCGGCGGTGAGCCAAGACCATTCAAGACTGTCAATCTTGTACTGGTCTCGACCCACACGCTGACCGACTACCGCGCCGTTGGCATTTCTACCCGCGTCCACCACGGTAGTCACAGTGGGGCGTACCCCTCGCTTCGGAGGAGGTAGCTCATAACCGTTGATTGCCAAATAAGCCATTCTCACCCCTCCTTATCGTGCGAATACATAGCCGTTGGCTTTTTTCTGAGTAGTAACCGCGTCATTGACAACACGATTGCCAATCTGAACAACGGTCTGTTCCTGCTTGTCAGCTTGCCTACGCATATCGTCTGCCATCTGCGACAGGGTAGGTTCGATATACTCTCTGTAGAACTCCTCCATGCCCTCCTTGAAGCCCGTTGCCGTGACCGTGCTGTGCGCCGCCACATCAGCGGAAACAGACTGTGCGAACGAATCACTGTTGTAGTATTTCAGAGAGGAGGTGTCTACGGCAAAGCTCATGGTCGGACTCACGCTTGTAAACGAGTTCGCCCAATCCGTCACAACACCCTTTGTCGTGCCGCCGAGGTTGGCGATACCGAGGTTATAGCCGAGAACGGTGTCCTCACCGATACGCATAAACCGCTTGGACGGGGAATTGGAGTCCAACGCCGCTTTGTATGCCGCCGCCGCGTCATTCGCCCAACGCCGCATATACGGTCGAGTCGTATCGTAGAAATCGTTGATACCGTTGTTGAAACCGTCAATAACATCTTTTGCAATGTCATAGAAAACCTTGTAGGAGACAATACCTGTAAAGGCGTTCTTTACGGCGTTCGCAAACGACACCATACCGCTCTTAGCCGTAGCGTAGTTATTGGTGATACCGTTGTTGAAACCGCTCACAATATCTTTGGCGTAGTTACCGAATGTCGTTCGGTTGATTGCACCAAAGGACGCAGAGGTGAACCAGTTCTTGAGGTTGGAAGCCCAAGAAATGAAGCTCGACTTGCAGGTCGCGGCGTTGGTGTTCAGCGAGTTCTTGAACCCGTCTACCAGTGTCTTTGCCGCGTTGGAGAAGTCAGAGGACTTGGACTTGATACCGTCCACAAAGCCCGTTACGAGCTTTTGACCGACCTCTTTCATGTTCACGAACATACCCGTGGACAGCTCAACATTGCTGTTGCAGAGGGTTTCCATTTCGGTAAGGAAGCCTTTATACTGCTTGAGCAGGTCGATTGCTGTTTGCAGTTCGGGTACGGCTACTCTCAGCTTTTCGTTGAGGGTAGTGGTCTGTCCATAGATGTCCTCTACATCGGTTGCCAGCTTATCAATGGGGTCTTGCGTGAACCAACCGATGATGGTGTCGATGGTTGCGCTCAGTCCGGCAATAGCCGAAACCTCTGTGTACCGAACGACCTCACCTGCAAACGCGGTCATGAAGTCCACGAACTGACTCATATTGGTGGATAGGGTCGGGAGCTTTTCGTTGAGCCTGTCAAGAGCAGGAGCAAGGTTGTTTCCAAGCTCGTCTGCCACAGCGACCAAACTCTCTACAAAGAGAACGAACGCCGCCGCCAGTTCGACAAGCAGAGCCGTACCGAGACCGATAGCCAACGGGAGCAGACCTGCGCTTGCGACAGTAGCCGCGCCGAGAGCGGCAGTCACTACACCAATACCAACAAGCAGACCCGTACCGACACCGATAGCCGTTGCAATGGTCTCCCCGTTATCAAGAACGGGTTGCCACGCTTGCCCGATTTCGTCCAAACCTTTGCCGATAGCCCAAATCTCTACGAGGAACAGTCCTGTTGCGACACCCAACTCCGCGAGGATTGCTGTACCGAGGGCAATGTTCACGATGAGCGGAGTACCGACAGAGCCGAGCAGAGCCGTTACCACGCCGACAGCCGCCAAGATACCGACACCGATACCCATAGCCGCCGCGACAGTACCGCCGTTGTCGATTACGGGTTGCCACGATTCACCGACCTGTCCGAGCAGGACACCGAGTCCCAAGACCGCACCCACGATGAGACCTGCGGCAATGGCTACCTCGCCAATAATGACGATACCCAAGCCGAGGTTCTTTGCGAGAGAAGTGAGGTTCGGGGACAGCTTCGTGCTGACCGTGGTATCAAGCGTTTCGGTTGCTGTTGCAACGGTCGTGACTGCTTCGGAAGCCTTACCGATGGTAGCGACCTCCTTAATCTTAGAGAAGTTACCAAGAGCGACCGCGAGACCGCCTACGATTTCGATAGCACTGATAATCAGTGTTACCTTGTCCACACCGTCCCAATCCCCGGTGCGGATAGCTTCCATGATGTTACCGATTTCACCGATAACACCGCTGATACCCTGTGCAACGAGACTCCAACCAACGACCTTGAGACCGCCCGTTTTCATCGTAAGCAAGCCGATACCAATACCGATGTTGGTTACGCCACGAATAGCCGTGCTTACGTTGTCCCAATTCACACCATTATCCGCCATATCGGCGCACGCGCTGACGATTTCACCGACACCCTGTATAACCTTGAGGGTTGCGCCAAGTTCAACTTTACCGAGGATAATAAATGCGTCACCGATTGCGCCAAGCCCCTCTGCGATAAGACCCGCGACATTCTTTACGGACGCACCGTTCTCCAAAATGTCCTGTAGATACTCTGTAAACTTCTTCAAGTCAGCGACCAACATGATGAAGCCAACCAAACCTGTAGGAGTGGTGAACCCTTTCATATTGGACAGCGTATTAAGGAAGTCCGTCACGCTCTTTGCAATTTTCCATGCCGCGAGACCCGCTCCAATACCCGCTACGGTCAGCAGGATTTTCCCAAGACGGGTATCGAACAGGTCAGCCCACGAGTCAATCTTTTCGTTAAGACCGAGCCATTCTTTGATTTTTTCAATAATCTCATCAACCTGCGTTGCGACAAGACCATCAAAGAAATCATAGGTCGGCAGGTCAAAACCGAGACCGCCACCGCCAATATCTCCGATACCGCTCGAACCGCTACTGCTTGTATCTTCGGGAGGAGAGATAATGTTCAGCTCATCAATACCGAGCAGAGCATTTTTCAGCTCTTTCGCCTTTTTGGTAGCGTCACCAAGACCGTCACCGATGTCCTGTGTACTGTCGGCAATCCCACCAACAGACGAACCGATGCCTGCGTACTTACTACTGTCAAAAAAGTCCGACATTTTGAAGCCGAACAGTTTACCCAGTGTGTCAACAATCAGGCGAATAACTTTCACGACAGCAATAGCTACAGGCAAGATTGCTTTTAGCATGGGTAGGAACAAGTTACCGATTGCACGAGCGCATTGTTGGAATTGCGCTTTCAAAATGCGGAGCTGATTTGCCGGAGCGTCCAGTGTCCTCGCCATATCGTTGTGTGCGTCTGTAACCTGCGTCATAATCGCATAGTAACGCAACTCCGCTTTCTCAGCCTGTGTCATAGCGGAAACGCTTTTCTCAATACCGAGAGTGTATGCTTCCTGCTGTAGACGAGCTACAGACAGGTCGTAGCCGAGTCTGCGGAGAGGTTCAAGCTCACCCGAAATACCCGACTGTAATTTTAAGAACGCTTCCTCGAACGGAATGTTGCTGAAAGACGCTAAATCATAAGCGAGTTGAGTCAAGTTCTGACTCATAGTATACGCTCTGTCGCTTGCCACGCCGAAACCTTTGGTAATCGTCATGAATACGCCTTGATTTCTCATCCATTCGGCGGGGTCAATACCCATCACATCACTGACTTTTTCGGCGTATTCCTGCGCTTGTCCGGCATATTCGCCCATCGAAACGGTGAACAAGTTCAACGCTTCAATATACTGGTTCGACTCATTAATAAATCCCGCCAGTACGGAAGCCGCTTTCTTCACCGCAATAACCGCGATACTGATTTTCGCGGCAAGGTTCACATAGCTCGTGGACGCTTTATCATTCGACTTTGACAGGTTGTTTGTACTGGTAATCAGCTTTTGGATTCTCGCCGGGAACGCCGCGAAACCGCTCGAAATGGCTTGCATTTTCGTAGCGAGAGGGGCGAAAGCGTCTGCCAACTGCTGAACCTGTGAAGCAAGCTCCCCGATGTTCACCGTCTTTAGAGACTGCATAAGAGCGGGGATTTTGCCGAGCTGAGTCACAAACGAGGTGAGGTTGTTCTTACCCATCTGAGAGAGCGGGGAAAGGGCAGATACCAGTTCAGAAATCTGCGTTCCCAACCCACCGATGTCCACACCGTTGAGACCCTGTACCGCTTGCGGCAACCGCTGTAGCTGAGAGATAAAGCTGTTGAGGTTCGACTTGCCGATAGTGGAAAGCGGGGTAAGCGCGTCCGCAAGCCGACTAAGCGAGGAAAAATCAGTCCCATTCAGAGACCGTACCGCTGTACCGAGATTGGTAATCTGATTTGCCACAGAGGACGAGAGCTTGAGGTTTCCGCAAGAGGAAAGTGCCTGTAAGCCCTGTGCCATCTTGTTTAGATTATCCGCATTGGTGGAGCTGATACTGTTCAGTGCGGTATTCAGCGTGGTAAGCTGTTTTGCAACTGCGGTCAGACCAACTCCACCTTTGGTAGCGGATTTTACTTTACCCAAAGAAGAAGCAAGCGCGTCTAATTGTGCTACGGCTGATGTAGCACTCGATTGTACTTCAAGTTCTAACTGCTCGATTGTAGTAGACACGGTTCTCACTTCCCTTCAAATTTCTTGTTATGCTTTGCCATAAAGCCCTCGATAAGTGCTTTGCCTTTATCGTAGGTTTTCTTGTCCTTTTCTTCCTGCTGATACTCAGCCTGTTTTTCCGTAATAGCAAATGGTTCTGCCAAGTACGGGGCAGGTTTCGTACCCTTTTTGGCAAAAGCATGGAGCAGAGGTGACACACGGGACAGAGCTTCGTAGAAATACGCTCCCTGCAACCACATTTCTTGGTTTTTTCTGCTCGTTCGGAGTTCTTCCGCTTTTCGGTAAAAAATCACCAATCGGCAATCCTTGTCCCAATACTGTTCTTCGGTCATACCGAGAGACAGATAGTACGGAAAAAGTTCCTCAAATTTCTCTCTGTAAGAGTGGAGGGGAGCAGTGGCAGTAACACCACCACTCCCCTCAGTGGAGGACAGCGGGTCACTCACCAAGTCGCTGTCCAGTTCAAGTTTCCCTTGCTTTCTTCGGGTTCTTCAACGAGGGTCATAATCGGCTCGTTATACATTTCTGCCAACTTACCGATAAGCTCCTCTTTCTTGGTGAGCTTAGAATAGATTGTGTCAATGGTGTCCTGCTTCACAAAACGATGGTGAGCGAGGAACGCACCTGCGAACAGTGCGGGGAGGGTACTCATGGGCTTTTCGGTGATTTCAGACGCGATAAAGCCCTTTTTCTCCATTTCCGCAACGGTTCTGCGAGTGTATTCGAGGGTGTATTCCTTATCCTCGAAAGTGAAAGTCAACTGTTTACTCATTGTTCTGTCCTCCTAAATTTTCTTTACTCTACCACAGTGATAGGGGTAGACGGTGCGATAGTGATGGTCATGTCAACAACCTCATTTACGCCGCCGCCAACAGGGAACGCGGAAAGCTGACCCTTGAACTCGAACTTACCGTCAGAGCCGGTGGGAGTCAGTACGCCGCCACTTTCAGTGCCACCGAACCACACTGCGTAAGACTCCTCCTTGCCCTCAAGAGCCTTGAGAGTAGTGTAGTCAGTCTTGGTGTAGTTTGCAGTGAACTCAAGCGCGTCAAGGGACTGGATACCGGGAATATAAGTCTGCATATTATCAGACAGGGTGGTGGTCTCCAACATTTCCGGCGCACCGCCGAGGTCGGGGAACTCCTTGATGTCGATAACCTTTTCGTAGGTATCGCCCGTGGTAGCTTTCTTCATAAGGAAAACCTTATAGGTGGAAATAGCCATGATTTTTACCTCCTGTAAATTGTTTTGTTTTTAGAGATTACTGCCCGGTAGCGTCCGAGCATACGATAGATGGTCGCTTCGTCTTGGTTAGGTACGGGTTCAAGCATTGTACGGGTGAAATTCAGCCCCAAGAGCAGTTCATCAACGAACGCCGCCAGTGCCTTACATTCTGCTTTCTTACCCGCTGTCTTATTGGAATAGACATTTACCTCGTAAGTCACAGCTACATGATTTTCGTTGCCCTCCGAGGTCTGCGTGTTGCGGAATGTCGCATTGTCTATCTCCACAATGGAGATAAAAGGAAACGAGGAGGGTGACTTGACATATTCGCTCATAATGAGCAGGTCGGGGCATTTCTTCTCGAACGCCGCGTAAACCTTTTCCGATACTTCATCAAAAATATCGTCTTCCATGTCAATCATTGAAACACCTCCCTCGCTATCTCTGCGATTTCATCACATACGGTCTTTACGGCGTTATACATCGGCATAGTGGCGGGTGCGCCATGAGTCAAGCGCAACTCACCGTCCTCATAGAACCCCCACACATCTTTCTTGCCCATTCCCTTGCCGTAACCACCGATGGTGAACCCAAGCTCAGAGCCTTTCGGGTGCGGAGAAGTACCCGCCGAACCGTTGTAATGAACACCTGCGCCGAACTCGACCCAAACCGCGTCTTCACCTCGCGCAATGACGAGAGTGATATTGTCGCGTTGGTCGATACTTACATCGACCTGTGCGGTACGCTGACCGCCTTTCAGTAAATCGTCCACGACAGCACCCGCAAAACCGCTTTGTGACAGCTCTGCAAGCCGTTCCGCAACTTTCTCCCGCAAGAGGTCTGTTTTGCGGATAATGTCCTGCTTATACTGTTCCAGTTCTCGCATTGCCCTGTCGATGTCACGCGCAGACAGCCCAAATCGAATCGTCTTTTTACCCACTGACCGTCACCTTACTTATAGCGATTGATACGCTGTTCAAACTCTTTGCGACCTTTTTCACTACATAATCATGCGGAGTGATTACTTCACCATCGTCATTGACCTTGAGTGAACCGTCCTCATTGAGTATCGGTAAAGTATCGACCCACAAGATGGAATACTCGTCAATGGGCGGTGTAATGAAATCCATCACAATTACCTTGTCATAGGACTCATTCTCACCGAACTGCCGCGTCTGTGTTTCACCTTTCGCGGCTGAAATATTGGCGTATTCCTCAATGGGATTGCCGTGAATGACCTTGTACTGACCTGTTTTCCTACCTTGTTCGTTAAGGATAGGTTCTCTGCCCTCATAGAGAGCATAGTAGAACTTCACCTTATTTCGTGTCATGCACCTCATCGAATCACCCCGCAATGCGGTGTGACCGCTTTGAGCATGGACGCGGGAATGTCCGCGTTCTCATACTGTCGCGTAATACCGTTTTCGGTGTGAGAGGTCTGCCCCTCTGCACCACGCTTATTAAGCATATAGGCGGCAATTTCGATTTGCAGGTACTCGTACTTGGTAGGAACTTCGGTCACAGTATCGTCATACGGGTATGCTTTTGCGAGAATTTTACTGCCGGACAGTTTAAGGTAGGTGGACAACACTTCGTCCGTGTCAGAATCACCGACCATAGCTTTCAGAGCCGCCAGTTTTTCAGTATCAGTCATGTTGTCCACCTCCTAACTTACGCCGCAGTGATTTCGTACCAACCCTTAGTCTTCGGGCTATCGCCCTCTGCGGGAACAACCGCCACATAGCCAAGACCGCTCTTGGTGTAGTAGGTTTTACCCGCCGTAACCGTGGCATCGGTGCTTACCGCCGCAGTACCTTTAACAATCTTGACCGCGTAACGCTCGTCCGTCAGCGCAGGGAGATAATACTTACGGCTGAAAATGGTGTTCTTACGGGTGTTCGCGTCACTGGAATCGCGGGGAGGAGTCTCAACCTCAACACCCTTTTTGTTGAACAGAGTGACCGCCTGTTTGGTAGCCGTGCAGATAGTGCCGGAAACTGCGTCTTTCTTGGTGTAGATGTTCACACCTGCCACAGTGCCAACATAGCCGCTACGGGCGAAAGACTCAACATACTGCAAGTTCAGACCGAGAGCCTTACGCAGAGCCGCCACATCAGCCGGAGAGACGAACGCAAAGAAGTTCACACCCTCGATGCTCTCAAGGTTGAACATAGCCTGTGCGTCCGCAAAAGCGTCAAAGTTGAGAGCAGAGGTAACAACAACCTTTGTAGCCTTGTTGAACTCTGCGAAAATGTCAGCGTTGACGGTGTTGAACATATCCGTACCCATGTGACGAACGCCGACAGGAACGAGCATGGGGTCGGTCATTTCCTGCTCATCGTAATACTCGAAACGGTTCTGAGCCATCAGAATCTTGTACTCAAACGGAGCATAAGTGACCTCAATGCTTTCGGTGTTACCCGCGCCCATAGCCAACTTCTGAGTGGCGTTGCTTGCACTGTAACGGTTGATTTTGCGCGTCATACCCGCAGTACCCACAAGGGAGTTATCCACGGTGCAGAACTGCTGTAGGTCGAGGTGAGAATTGAACTGGTCTTCAATCTCGTTCGACAGATAAAAATTATCGTAAATCTTATGAGCCATTACTCATTACCTCCTGTATAAAGTTCCTTATATTCTTCCGGGTGTTCCTGCGAGAACTTGAGTCTGTCGGCAGGATTCATTTCCCGGAGCTTCTTGAGTGTCATGGTCTTGCTGTCCCCATCGGGAGTAGGCTTCGGAGTATCTTTCAGAGCTTCCGCACGAATCCTCTTTTCAAAGGAAGTGAGGTGCTTCTTCTGATTGGCAAAGACCTTTTCCAAGTTACCGTCTGCCATAGCTTCCGCTGTCTCATCAGCCAAACTTTCCTCATAGCCCAAAGCGACCAGTTTTGCCTTATTCTTGGAGACCGCGCTCTCACGCAGGAGCTTGTTGTACTTTTCTTCAAGCTCGTCACGCTCCTCCTTTTCTTTCAGCTTGGCGGCTTCGTCCTCAGAGAGCTTATCCCGCAGTTCCTTTTTCTTCTCAGCCAGTTCGGAGGCGGTCTTATCAAACAGCTTCTTATCCACATAGCCGGAATAATCGGGGTCGGGAACATCATAGGCTTCCAGAGCCTTGAGCTTGTCCTCTGCGGACATTTCGGCGTAACCCTCAATTTTGCTTACATCAATCTTTGCCATAAAATATTCCTCCTTGCGTTTTTACGGGTTCTCTCCCGTTATGGTGCGATTTAAGGTTTCTCTACCTATTTGCGATTAAAGTCTTCTCTGACTATCTCAAGCGGTCAATGTCGCTTAAAATCATTTATCGTCCTCGCCCTCATCATCGGGGTTCGGATTTTCTACAGGTTTCTGCTCAATCATTTTCGTCTGTTCCTGCTCGTAATACTTCACGCTCATTGCATAAGCGCGTTCCGGGTCGATAAACAAGCCGGAATGTTGGAAAGCGAGGAGCGGGTGAATCTTCGGATTGTCGAGCATAGTGGTAAGCACCTGCGACTTACTCTGAATGTTCTCGTAATTGCGGCGGGTGAACTGCAATTCGATGTCCTTGAGGGCAATATCGAAATCACTCAGCTCACGGCAGATACGCAACACGAGCTTAAGCATTTTCTTCTCAGCCTTTTTGAACATATTCTCACTATCTTTCGCCCTCGCTTCCGCAAGAGACCAACCGTCTCTCAAAAGCACCGCCGCGCCGGTGTCGCTCGTGGAGCTACCACCGTTACGATTGGGCATACCGCAGATTGTGAGAATGGAGTTGTAGCAGTCCTCTTTCAAGGTCTGTGTCTGCGTCTGATTGAGGTCAGTCGTAACAACTCCTACATCAGCGTTCGCTCCGTCCACGGACTTCACCTTGATTGCACCAAGAGTAAGAAACTCCTCATATTCCTCTTTGGTGATGTCGCAGTTGATGAACTTGATAAACGCCTGTACCACCTGTTCAACACCGTCCATACGGTTAGAGGTGATGTTGTTCATCGTATCGAGGAGCGGGAGAACAATCTCGAACGAACCAAGCCGAGCATTATTCGCCGGGTACTCGAAAATGGGAATCATGTTCAGCGCGTGAGGAGTGGACTCTTTCAGAATACCGTCCTCTATGAGATAGTAGCGGTTCTCCGTATAGATGGAGTAGCGGGTAATCTCGTTATCGTCCTTGCTGTATTTCACCGCCATAAGCGGCTTATTGCCGATTTCATTGGAGTACACTACAAAGGTATCTCGCGGGTCGAGCGTATACAGCTCGAATGGGGATTCATCTTCCTCACCTCGTGCGTCCGGCAGAACCAGTCGGAACGCCGTTCCGCAAATCATCTGCCATTCCACAATCTCTTGGTCTTGGGACGCTTTATCCTCCGCAAACATCAGCTCATTCAAGCGGGTAATCGCCGCCGTAACGGACTCCTCACCGCTCTTACCGACATACTGAATGGGTTCTCCACATAGATACCCAACCTTAAAGGACACGATTTCGTTTGCGCGGTTTTCTACAATGCGGTTGCAGATTTCCGGGCGAACTTCTTTCGTGCGGTTCAGAATGGGTTGCTTTCCCTTGTAATACTCCCAAAGATAATCAATCTCCGAGCGATTCAGAGCGTGAATGGACAATGCCTTGAGCAACACTTCCACGACATTTTCATCTGTGATTTCCGTAACGCTACTCTTAATGACCCTACGACCAAACATCGGGCGGGTCTCCGCAACGGGCTTGGAAGTGTCGATTACATTTCCCACATTTGTCCCTCCTCTCTGAAAAAGTAAAATGGCGCACGACCGCCGAGAACTTTCGCTCTCGCGCAATCATGCGCCACTCAAAATAATCTATTTCTACACTTACAATTATAGCATACTAATTCGTAAAAGTCAACATTCTTGTTCTTCTTTTGCGAATTAAATGTGGAAAACTCTGTGGAAAATGTGAATTACCACGGGCGTTTGAATACCTCAACTTTCTGACCGCTCAAAGACTGCGCGTATTCGGCAAGCATAGCCATTCCATCGGGTACATCATCGTGCTTGTTCTTACCTGCAACAGTGTAGGAGCAAAGCATATCCATCATTTTCCCGTAGTCAGACTTACGCTGATAGAGGGAAGCGTCTTTGAACAGACAATGCTCCTTGACCCATGCACTGTTGACGATGATTTTCGTCTCCTTGTTCGCCGTGGTGAACTTGGTCGTGATATGGGTCACGCCGTTTTTCTTCTTGACTTCCTCCTGTATCTTCTCAGCCACGCGCCGACCTGCGGAATTGGACTCAAAGCGGCAGGACTTGACCTTATCCCGTACAAGGATTTCCGTAAGCCGAGCGTCCACAACATTCGGTAAGCCGTTATCGCACACGCAATCGTCAATATAGTAGTCCTGCCCGTACACATATGCCACGGGAAGAAATGCGTAGTCCGAGCCTTTGTCCTTAGTGTCACAGATACCGATAATTGCGTCCGCATCCTCTTTGGGAAGCTCAAAATATCGGCGTAGCTCGTCCGGCGAATAAACCAAGCCCTCACGCTCAATCGGTTCGTTCATATACAACGCCCTCCACGAAACATCGTCCATAATATTGCGCTGTTCCCGATAGAAGCGGGTGGAGAACCCGACTCCGTAGGCGTAATCGAAATTGGACTCATCGTTTTCGTTCATAGCGGGTACAACAATGAATTTCGCCTTGTCACTGTCTACATATTCCCGCTCCAAACGACCAATCACATCGTGTACCGACCATCGTGTAGCGATATGAAGCTCCTTGCAATGGTCTCCGATTTTACGCTGTCTCAAGTCCGTGGTATAGGTCTCCCACAGCTTGTCAAGACGCTCTTTGGAAAGCGCGACCTCGATACCCGACACCAAATCGTCACAGTAGAGGAGGGTAGCGGCACGATATAGACCTGCGTTGCCCGTGCCGATAGAGGTAAACTCCAATGTTTCAAAACGCTGTCGCTTATCGAGGTCGATACGACAATCTTTCGCGTTCGTGTTAGAGACCTGTATATCGGGGAATACATCGTGCCACAGGTAATCACCATTCGCGTCAAAGATACGCAAGCACTCATCGTACACACCGCGCACGAACGAGTTGGAGTGAGAGCCTGTCAGCATGGGTTCGTTGGGAATCTTCCCGCCGAGCCAAGTGAGGTAGAAGATAGCAAGGGTGGTTTTACCACTGCCGGGAGGGAGAGAGACCGCAAGCAGGTCAAGTTTATCGTCCGCAAGCTCCTGTAGTGCGTCCACTACCTGTTTCAGCACCTTGCGGCGCGGCGGGTAGAACTTCTTTTTCGGTTCTCTATTCCACTCCACATAGAGCAAGTAGCTGTCAAAATCATACGGTGCGGCGGCGAGGAGAACCCGCTTGTGCAGTCCGTACAGCTCCTTGACCTCCTGCTCCGAGGAGAGCGGGTCGCTGATACCTCGCTCACATTCAGCGGAGAGGAGCTTGAGATACCTCACGCCGAGCGGAATATCCGTTTTCATAGCTTCCTTGCACATATAGAGCAGGTCTTCCCATGTCCGAAACAGGTAAGCGTCCTTTTTTATTTTTTCGAGAATTTTTGAAAGTAGCTGTTCCATTTTTACCTCCTGCAAAAAGAAAAGCGCATGACTGGTCGAGGTCAAACCCTCAATCGCAATCATGCGCCAATTCTTGTAATCGTCAATTTTCGTTTTGATAGAGATATTCAAGCCCATTCTTTTGGTCTCGAATACCCTTAACGGTATCACCATCTACATAGAATACCATGTAGTAATACTTATCTTGAGCGGTGGAGTAGACCCAACCCGTATACCGCTGACCGTCTGCATAATCCTCAATCTGCTCCCAGTCATTGAGCTTGTTCAGAGAGGAGGGAACATCGGTCTGCGACAGGGCGTTTTCAATGCTCTCTGCCAGTTCCACCGAGATACCGTTTTCCTCCGCGAACTTCTCAGCGTCCGTCTTTTCCGCGACAGGTTCTTTCTGACCGCAACCGACCAATACGAACACCATCACAACCATACACAATGTCAAAATCAGCTTTCTCATACACTGACCCTCCTTATCCCTTGCTGTTTGCACTTACGAAAGAATGTGGACTCCGACAGCCCCGACTGCTCAATAGCGTCTTTCAGTGGGAGAGAACCCTCCTGCCAACTCCGAGCCGCACCGAGAAATCTGTCTGTCACGGCAATCGGCTTGCGCCCCTTGTACTTGCCCTCTGCTTTGGCAATTTCAATGCCCTCACGCTGACGCTCAAGGATATTCTCTCGCTCCAACTCCGACAACGCCGCAAACACCGTCAGCATAAACCGCCCTTGAGGGGTGTTGGTGTCCACTTTCTCTTTATCCGACACAAGCTGAACGCCACGCGCAGACAGAACACCCACCGTATTCAACAGGTCTTTGGTGCTACGGGAGAGCCGTGAGAATGACTCCACATACAGGGTATCACCATCACGGAGAAACGACAGCATTTCATTGAACTGCGGTCTGTCCGTATTCTTCCCACTGATTTTATCGAGAAACACTTTCTCCACATCGAGGGACTTCATAAGCTCCACCTGTCTCGCCGGATTTTGTTCTGCGGTGCTGACTCGTACATAACCGACCCTCATGTACTCACCTCCGATTTACTTTTCCTTTGGGATATAGGTGATTTCGATGTCGTACCCAAGAGCTTCCATGATTTCAACGAAAGTCTTGTTCATAATCCCGTCTTTCTTCTTGACGATTCTGTTGACATACTGACCCGTAGTCCCAATCTTCTCTGCAATGGTCTGTTGCGTCACACCCTGTTCGACACATTTGACCTTTACATCAAGTTCAATATTATTGCGTACCATAGTGCGTCCTCCTTTAGTTTGTGAGATTAGTGTAGCACAAGAGAAGATGAATGTCAATACGAAAAAGATAATTTATAGTCCTTTTTATCCTTTTTGAAATTTTCGGCTACTTGCCGTACTCCCTCCCGGTGCGGCGGCGGGGCGCGTTCCCCCTCCGGGGGTACAGCGTCAAGCCGTCCCGCGTCCGCTGTCAATAGCATTTCGCGCCCTTGACAGTGCCGCCAAAATGCAAAAAAATAACCCTATTGAACGCGCCCCGCGCCCCTGTCAATAAACTACACCCCAATAACAGCGCATAACGCAACAGAACGCCCCGCAATAGCGGCGGGAGTATAGGAACATACCCGAAATAATAAAAGCCCATAGAACGCTATAGAACGCCCTATAAAGGGCATAATAAAAGCGGGGTATATTCTCATACCCCTAACACAATAAAGCCCCGTACAACGCATTACAGCGGCTATAATAGGGCATAGGAAAAGCCCCGCCAATATAGCGGGGCTTACCTGTTATTTATTCAATTTCAGTAATTCAGCCAATACCACCAACGGGAAAAGCAAAATACAAATAAGCGTCATTTTCTCAACCTCCTATATTATGCGAATGTAAAGCGGCGGCTTTCTGTTGTCCGCGTATATTTCGCGGCTATTTCGGGCGCGTCCTTTTTTAATGCCGTGGTATCAATACGGGAGGAAACAACCGCTTTATAACTTGCCTTGTGTTCCGTTCCCGTCAAGCTGTCAACGCCTGTTTCCCTCATGTACTGTTTTAGCGCGTCTTTCAATGCGTCAATGTTCGCGGCGATTTCCTCACCCATGCGGATATATTCTGCTAATTCTTTCATAGTGCTATCAATGTTCATTGTAAAACCTCCTGTAATTTGAATATTTCAGCATTTCGCAACATAGAAACAAATATGTAAAAATGGCGATTTGTGCGCGGATTATATCCGCAATAGCCCATATCATTCTTATATACCCGGATAATATCGCCGGGGCGCGTTTCTGTTGTTTCTATGAGCATTTCGCCCGTTATCCGGGTAAAATGGCGGGGTATTCTATTACTTGCCATTATCCCACCTCCCGCGCAAAACGCGCCCCGAAAAACCAATAGATTTTATTTTTCGATATTTCCACAATATCGAATTTTTCAGCAAAAAGGGCTTTATCACGGCTTGACGGGGGAATTGTGGCGCGGCGCGTGTTGTTCCTGTTGGCGTATTTTAGCAACGCTTTTTTATATTCTGTTTCCGTCAATAATTCAGTGCCAACAAATATTTCATAATCCCGCGATAATTTATAATTATCGTATTGCGGTTTTACCCTGTAATATTTCATAATTAAACCCCCATTCTAATACATTCATCAAGCGGGATTTTGTACCCATGCACCCGGAAAAATGCGCTATCTTTCCCATTAGCGGGATAGTAGATTTTACAACGGTGGAAACGCCGCGCGGCTTTCCCGCCATACCAACAACCCGAAACGCAATAAACAAAATCGTTTACACCGTATTCAATGCCTTTTATTTCAAGCCCATTCAAGCCGCTGTAATATGCAATGCTTTCCCGGCTTTCGCAATACTCCCGTTTATTCATGGCGTGTTACCTCCTCAATAAATTCACGAATAGCCCCGCGCAACCGGGCTTTACACTTTTCATAATCGAAATTGTAATATTCCCGGATTTTTTCCGCGCCCTTTTCGTACCGTTCCCGCAATTCATAGGGCGGGCGAACATTCCCGAACGGGGCATAACCTGTTACAATGGCAACCCCGCCGCCCATATCGTAAATATCAGCCGCCCAACCCTCCCGGCGTTCGGTGTATGCAACCGGGCTTTCATAATTCAAAAGGTTTTGTAAACCGCAATAGGGAACACAAATAATTGTGTTGTAATTCGCCTTGATTGCCTTTTGTGTTGTCTTGAATTTCATTTTCTTTACCTCCTCAATAATTCGCGGCGCGTCTTGCGTACATTGCTTTCAAACTTTCGGCGGGGGTCATATCCGCCGCCATGCTGTAATGGGGCTTTTCCTCCACCGGGAGCGCGTCCCACCATGCTTTACCACCGCCCGAAATGCCGAACATTTCAATAAATGCGTTGATATGGCGCATTGTCGTTGCGCTGTACCCGCTCCACATTCGGACAAATTCGCCGCTTTTATCAATCTTGCAAACGGTAGTATCATAAGACTGCAAAAGCGTTTCCCCGTCCTTTTCAATAACTTTTGCTTTCCCGTAAAAGGATTTTGCGCGGTCATATCCGCCCGGCGTCAATTCGTAAATTCGCATTTTGTAAACCTCCTATAATCTGTTTTGTATTATTTGTTGTCCTGTTGTGATTATAGTATAATTCATCTTTTCCGAATTGTCAACCCTTTTTTCAATATTTTTTATCTTTTTCGGATTATTATTTGTCTTTCCTATTTATATATAATGTATGCCGCCGAAAATGGGGCATTTTGCTTTATTGCAGTAAAGCGTTAATAGGAGCGGGGCAAAATCCCCACAAATCTGTGAAAAATCCGCGCAAAAAGACCGCCCAACGGTGGCGGCAGGTAAGCCGCGCTCCCGCTTGGGCGGTCTGCGTGATAGTCGATAGTCGAAAGTCGTTTGAGAGTCGAGAGTCGTTAGTCGCTCTGAGAGTCGCTGTCAGAGTCGATAAGATAACGCTGTCGAATGTCCTCTGCGTCATAGTCGGAGTCGTTCTGCTGATTGGGGGTCAGCACATATTCGGTCTTGTCTTGGTAGCCGTAGTTGTTCTTGCCGAGGAAGATACCCGAAACAGGGTTAATTTTGCCACTGTTCATGTAATCTTCCCATAAAATCTCAAGAGTTTTGTATGCCTTTTTTATAAGGTCGGTGACTTCTCGCGGCAACGCAGACTTATACCCATCACTTCCAAGAGGTCTATCATGAGCAATAGCCCATAAACTCTGTCTGCTCATACCATTCAACGCCATAGCCAATCCCGACACGGTAGGCTTACTATCACACTCCGCCATAAAGTCGAAATACTCATTCAAACGAGCATTGACCTGCTCAACATCTTTCATATCAATGTCGGGTAAGTTCATAAGCTGTAAGTTCTTTCGCAGGAATTTTGCATTATCTCCCGAATTGACATTGAGCATATTTTCGGGACTAAGCCAGTTGTTTCCACCACGGGGCTTTTTCTTAATCACCTGCACATCTTTCTCCGTCTTTTTCTCTGCCATTTTCCAATGCACCTCCGTAAAGCTGTATAGTCGCACGAGAGTCCTCTTTCCGAGCCGGAGAGTCCTCTTTTCTTCTTATTCTTCTTGCAAGTAAGTAGTTAAAGTAGTTAAAAATCGGGTTTTGCGTGTAACTTCTTATAGTAGGGATTTTCCTATATAGAGGAAGTTACACGCAAAAGCTAAAAAACAACTACTTTTACTACTTCAACTTGACCGTTTTAATCCGATACAAACTATTTTTCAATCCGATTGAGACAAGCCCCTAAAAAGGTCGTTATCCGATTAGGATTAGTTTTTCGGAAATCTATCCATTCCCGTCTGAAAAACGAAAAGTCGAAAAGATTATTTTTCAATCCTATTCGGATTAGTCTCCTAATGTCGTTTAGGATTATTTTTCAATCCTTTTCGGATAATCGAGCTTTTTCATTTTCGAGCAGGAAAGCTACAAGCATTTGAGACTTCATTTTCCAATTCGCAAGCCACGACAGGAGCGTCCCGTCCAGTATGTGAGAGACGATTTCGTTCGGATTTATGTCCTCAAGCATACCTGCAAGCTCATTCAGAATTTTCATTTCCATGCGTAACCCTCCTCACAGTCATAGTCGATAACCCGCTTGACCTCGACCGTTTTAAGGACTACAATGCGATAGTCTTTCCCACACCTGCGACTGTTGAAGTCAGCCACGGCGTATCTCAAATCAGAGTAGGTACGCATTTCATTGAAGCTCGTTCGCTGTCGAGGAGGATTGTAGCGGTAGTCTGTGCCATACAGGAACTTACCTGTCCTTTGATTCTGTATTGCAAACATTTTCGTGCTGTCCCTCCCTAACAGGTGCGAACACGCCGGGATTATCCAGTATCACCATGTGAAGCACATTTGCAAGCTCGTCTACCTTTTTCTCATCGTGTTCGGTATAACCAAGATGGTCGAGCATACCATGAATCATTTCGTGAAGAAAGTCGGCTTCCATTTTTGCCTGTGCGTTCGGACAGATACGGATAATCAAGTCGGTGTAGGAGATTTCGCCGGAGTAATTCACATTACCCAAGTCGAGCTTGTTTGTGATTTCCACATCATAGACCTTTGCGCCAATTTTCAGTTTTTCGGGTATCGTCATTTTCTGTACCTCTTTTCTGCGGACTGAACCCGCTCGTAGATGTCCTCAATGGACTCCGTAACTACGATATAATCCTCCTCGCCGCCCGTAAAACAGACGGTATTTCTACCCTGTACGCAGGTGACAGCAGTGACGAGGTTGAGATTTACAAGCACCTGTCCGATAGTCGGACTTGTAAGCCAAATGAACATTGTCATACCTCCTCAATTATCCACATTCAGAACGATACAGGGCTTCCAATATGGCTCATATTCGGCAACCGTTTTCTTCACGAGCGCGTCAAACTCCTCATCGGTGTAATCACCATCGGCAAGGGAGTCCGCGACAGCTTCCTCAAACTCGTCCCTGTCGGTGTAGCACATACAGTCGTTGACCGTTTGAGCGCAGTCAAGGAACTCACCCTTGTACGCCTTGATGTAACTGCAACTCATATAGGGGTAATCTCCACTGTTGGCTTCCTCACCTGCGAAGACAAGGAGCGGGAGGGTAGGGTTCTCGTGGATAAGCTGACGCAGTTCGTCAGCAGAATGGAGTAGCCCGGTAGGGCGGCGTTCATCGCTTGTCATTTCAATACCTCCTTATCGTTTCTCGCACCCACAAGGGCGGCGAGTTCATTCATAAAGTCATTCGCACGGTCGATGTCGATAAAAGAGCCGTACACCGTACAGGTGTTGCCTTTCTCTACACAAAGACAGGGCTTTTTCCTGTCGGGAAAGCGATATGCGCCGATTTTCACGCTACCGTCTGTGGTCAATACTCTTGGCATTACGCCACCTCCTTACTGATTATTCTCAGCGTTGTCTTTTTCGGCGGCTTCAAGGCACTCAAAGACAGGTTGTTCCGTCAAAATGGGTTCACGCTCAAAGAAAGAGTTGCCGTTTGATTGCCGCCATTCACCCACAAGATATACGGACGCTTTTGCCGTGAGAATGTCTGTCTCAAAGTCCCAATGCAGGATATGAAGCTCATAGCAGACTTTAGCGGCAATTACATAGCGGTATAGACCTCTTGTAACCTCTGCCCAGTTTTTGAGATTTCTCATTTACATTACCTCCTTGAGCTTCAATCCCCAATAAATCATAAATCCACTGGAAGTCGATTTGCGGTCAAACCATTCGGGGTGACGCTCCATTTCAGAATTGAATTTCCGTGCCGACAGCACATACGCGCCCTCAGACTTTGCCCACAGCTTGAACGCGGTGTAGAGGTCTTTCGCCTTGATGAGAGTACGCTTGTTTTTCTCTCCGTATGGGTTATTTTCTTCTTCGGGAACACGCACACAGCGGTTTTCGAGGAACTGCAATACAAGGTCATTCTCCCGCTCGTACCGCTCAACGACCTCTGACAAGCTCTTGGACATTGCGAGACCGTTTTCCTTGTACTTGATGTAACCGCGCACGAGCCACATAAAAATACCGCTCATAGCTTCGAGAGAGGTCAGCTCGTCCTTGAGGTGGGTGTCCTGCTCAGACGGGGAGAAATGGCGGTTGAACTCAATCACCTTGATACGCTGAGACGCGAACAGGGATTTGTCTGTTACCATCGGCAGGTCGTTACAGGAAAGCCACAAAGTGAACTGAGGGCGATATGTGATAGCGGTCTGATAGAGCGCACGAGCGGAGATTTCTTCGCCGCCCGTAAGCTGTTTAATTTTCTCCTCGTCCAGTTTGCCATACTCATTGCTCTCACTCATCGTGACAAACCGCTTGCCCTTGAGTCCGGCGAGGGTAGGAGACGCGGCTTCCGCGTCTTTCTGCCTGTCACCACGGCAAATCATACCGACAGGAGCGACTTTTGCGTAATCCCCAAGCATATACTCAATCGTGTTGAGGAGGGTACTCTTGCCGTTACGGGTCGTTTTACCGTGGAGGATAAACATACACTCCTCATTGCTCATACCGAGCATGGAGTACCCAAGAGCGCGTTGCAGGAAGTCAGCCTTATCCTTATCGCCCTGTGTGACCTCATCAATGAACCGTTCCCACCGCTTACACTTCACATCACGGCGTACCGTATGCCGGAAACGGGTCTGCATAGTGAGAAAATCGTCCCACCGTGGTTCTCTGAAAGAATAGTCCTCTAAGGAATATGTCCCGTTGAGACAGTTGATAAGGTAGGGGTTGGAGTCGAAATCCGTAGCGGAAATACGGAGTTCGCCCGTTGCGTCCTTGAGGATTCTGTCTCTCATACGCCTGTCACCCATCTTGTTCACGAATGAGGTGTACGCCTTGCGGGTATCATCGTCTGTGATTTCCCCGCAGTAGAGAATCATCAAGCGCACAAAGTCCTTGATTTTTTCCGAGACGAGGATTGCACCCTCGTCACGCCGCCACGCGCCCTCAAAATAGGTGTACCAACTCTTATGCTCTGTGCAGTACCTCGCTTCGCGGTTGTAGAGCATACCGAACAGGTTTGCCATACCCATTTCCGACCACTCAAAGCCGGAGGAAGTCTCATCGGCGCGTTCGGGGTGGTAAGACTTAATGATATACATTTTGTCGGACAGGTCTTCGTCCATAATGCCCCTGCCGTTACTCAGCTCAAAAAGCTCTCTGTCACCTGCCATTTACTTCACCTCCTCATACCTTGTGCAAATCTTTATTTACACGCTTACGAGTTTCCTCATCGGTCATTTTCTCTGCACCTTGCATAATACTCTCTACTGTGTCATGCAGGAGGGAGAGCCGCTTCGCGTCCTCCTCGACTGAGATAGACTTGATGTACTCGACAATGAGCCGTGCGTCATTGAGCGTCCAATGCGGCACTCTACCGCTACCGAACAGACGCTTACCGACAGCGTTTATCGTAGCCGGAGTAAGCCCCAGCTCGTAGGCGATTTCGGCGTTGGTGTAGATTGTTTCGCCTTTTGCGTTAATCATTAGAACTTCCTCCTTTCGAGTCACGGAGCTTTGCTACATACGGCAATTCCCTCAAGATTTCGCAGAACTCGCGCCACTCGTCCAGTTTGTGACCCTCACGGTAGTCGAGCATATTCATCACATTCTCGTAGGTCATAGTGACCGTGCGCCGCTGATTATAGCTTGAGGGAAGAAGCTGTACCATCTGCCGCCATAGCTCCTTGTCCTTGGTCTTAAGGTACTTTAAGCGGTTCATGTTGAGAGCGTTGATAATACAGGAGCAGACAACATCTTTCGTCCATCTGTCGCAGTCCTCAAAGCTGAAATCCTCAATGGTGAACTTTTTTGCGGTCAGCTTGTGCATGGTGGAACAGGAATTGGCGGTCGTACCGACCTTGTAGGTGTCAAACTCTTTCCACCAATACAGCGGGGCGGTGATGTCCATAGCGACAAAAATCTGCCGTAGATACTTTCTGTGCGGGTGTCCCGCCGCAAACAGCTTTCGCATAAGGGTGAGGTCGTTCTCTCCGATGTCATAGCAGTAATATGGTGAGCAGTCATGCTCTCTTGGGTTGCAAATACCCTCGCGCTTGATACGACCGCATTTACCGCAGTCAACGGCGGGATAACTGTCCGACTTAATCCAACTGTTCAAGGGATTTCTCATACCACGGATAGCGTGTTCAAATCCCCAAGTCTCAATGCTTTCTACCTTAATCATTGGTGTTTCCTCCTACCAGTTTATCAAGAATTTGTTCATACAGCGTTTTGTAGAGGTCGCGCTCCACCTCTGCGGGTGTGCTTTTCGGCGGCGCGTTTTCCTCAATCCCCCCCCCCGACAGGAGACGGGGCGTTGATACCGAGAGAGACGAGCAGGGCGTTGTCGATGTTTTTCAGCTCTTTCGTGGTGCAGGATTTAATGAATGTGGAAAGTCGCTCCTTTGATACCGTCTGAATGTTCTCGCAGAGGGCAGTGGACGGAACGCGACACATCACGGGGACATGGGTGGGAAGCGGTTTCTTTTCCTGCGAGGTCAAGAATACGATTTCCACATTGGGTGAGTGTCTGTTGTTTATGTCGTTGGACACGACTACGCCGGGTCTACCCGCTCTCTGCTCAGAACCCGTGACCGTGTAAAACGGCGTTATGTAGTAAATGTCACCTCGATAGATTTCTGTCACCGATAAGACCTCCTTTAATCTTCAAGAGATTGTTTCTTGTCTCTTTATAATTAGATGATAACACGAAAAAGATTAGCTGTCAACACTTATTTTGATATTTCTTATCTTTTTCGTGTTGTTTCTCTTTTCACCTGCCGAATGATGATTTCTCCGTCCACATCGGTGAGGAAAGTGAACCAATCCGAGCGGAAGAACCGCTCACACTCCGCAATGCCGGAGGTGTTTTCATCGTCCAACGCAGTACGGTAATCCTTGACCGCTTGCAAAATGATTGCGTTTATAAGCGCATGATGGGGTTCATATTTCATCGTTTGTACCGTGTCACACTGTTGCAGATTGTCCGTATCTCGCTCCTATCGAGGGGCGGGTCACAGGCAACCGTGTTGCAGTAGAGCAGTTCGTCATATATCTGTTGCTTACTGTAGCCTTGATTGTGGAGCATACCCGCAAGGGAGGTCAGGCAGATATTGCGGCTACCGTTCGGTATTCGGGGATAGACGGGACGGAGCTTGATACGATTGTTTTCGGGCATTTCCCATATCGGGCAGTAGATACGACCGCCGTAAGTCGAGGTATCTTTTTCTCGCTGAGTTTCGGGAAAATACTTTTCGACAATGTACTCAATCGCGCTCTGATTTTCTTCGATAGAGCGAAACAGGAGAGTATCGCCCGTCATAATGAAGTACCGAGAGGACTTGTAGATTTCAACACCTGCAAGGTTGTTCTTGCCTTTGAACGGCAAGTCTCCTCTGAGCAGGATATGAAATCCACGACCGCTCTTGGACTTCTCCGTATAGCTATGGCATTTGCCGATAATATCTGCCGCAAGGGAGGAAAGAAGTCCGTCCTCGTCATAACCTATGTCGATGTCCACGCCGACAAGCCCGTTGTCGTTAAATACGAACCCACAGTAGTCGTAGTGACCGTCAGACACCGACTTATGCGCGGTATCAAAATCAGTCCATGTCTGCGGGTTAGTGGAGGACGCGGCTTCATTCTCCCATGCTTTCATCGGGACTTTGCTATTGCCACGAGTACAAACCCACTGATTTAATTTTTTCAGTTCCGCAGGTATGTTCTCGTAGCAGGTCACACAAGTCCCCTCCTTTTTGCAACTTTGCGCTCAAGCTCATTTACGAGCTTCCAAAGAATATCCTGTTTAATCTCCAACGACACGGACAGGTTATAGATGTTATCGGGAATCGTATCTCCCTCACGGTAGATAGTGAGAAGCATTTCCCGTTCCTTGTCTGTAAAGCCTTTCAGTGCGCTGTCACAGGCGAACCAGTTCTTTTTATCCGCGTCACTGCGGAACTTCGGGTTGGCATGACGGGCGTAGAAACGCATACAGTGTTGGACATACTCTGAGTAAAATGTTCTCATTCCGCAACGCCCTCCGTCTTACGAGGAGCGGACTTTTTGAACACCTCTCCGGCAAAGTACCACTTATCGTCCACATTGATGGGGTAGCCCTCAACATCGGACTTCTTCATAGTACCCGTGTCGATAATGTGCTGTGCGGAAGCGACAGCCATCTGATTTTTTACAAAATCCTTGCCCGTCTTGAGCAGGAAAGCAACCTTGCCATTTGCCGTTTTGAGCTTGTAACTCATTTTGTTTCCTCCTTATTCCATGTGGGAATATCAATACCGTAATCTTTCAGCTTCCGAGAACAGAGCCATGCTTTATCCTCGTCACCCATTTCGTACCGCTTGACAAGTGCGTCAAGCTCAGTGGAAAAGGAATCGTAAAACGCCCTCAGACGCTTTTTACCGAACCCAAACTTCTCGTGAAGTAGCCACAGGATAACCGCGTCCACCTCGTCAGCGTTTTTCTTGTCGTACTCCGCACACTGTCGGAGGATTTCCGCGTCAATCGCTTTCTGTTCTTTGGCAGAGAATTGAACGCCGAAAATGTGACCGTTTGCTTTCTTGAATACCGCCATCGTTAAATTCCTACCACATGAGACGCAAGCATATCCGCTTGGTGCGTCCACAGGACATTCGGGAAAGCGTGTACGGCGCGGGTGTAATCCCGCCATTCTTCTTTTTCGGTAAACGCGCCCATGTGGTAGCGAATACACGCAATTTCCTCATCGGTCAGTGTGAGGAACTGAGAGAGAAGAATGATGGATTTATCCCCGTGACCCTTGAAAAGCGTATCAGGGTTATACTCCCAATCAACAATGTGGTCGTGTAAAGCTCCGTCCTTGCAACAAGTCCCTCGATACTGGTCGATTTTGCAAAGGTCGTGGAACATACCCACGATGAACGGGCTTGCGGGGCGTTTCCACTTGAGAGCGTTCGCCGCCGAAAGCTCCACAAGCAGGTTCATTACCATAAAGGAATGGTCGAACAGACCACCCGCATAATTGCCGTGGTACTTCGTGCTTGCCGGGGCGTTGAAAAATCCGTTTTCCCCAAGCCACTTGAGAAAATCGTCTTTGACAATCCCGGCAAGATTGGTACTCATCATAAGGTCAAGGCGTTCTTTATCTGTCATTTTGTACCTCCTCTGTAAACGGCAGGTCGCAACATTCGGGGTGATATTGCTGTGTCCACAGTGCGCCAAGCATATTCCACAGAAACGCCCTATCGTGCGGTTCGTCTTCGTCACTGCGAATAAACTTGAGGTAGTGGCGCACACCGCTGTCGATATAGCAGTGGAGGGGAATACCTTTTTCCCAATTACGCTCACCGTATTTGTTGCAACCGTCTTCATAGTGCTTGGAGACCTCCAACAGAGCCGTATAAAGACTTCCGTATCGGGACTCCGCGAAAGACTTGATTGCGGCTACAAGAGAGCTTCTATTGCCGGAACGAACATACTGGTCGATACGACAGAGAATTTCATCATCAATCATATCGGCTATCACACCAAGCGGGAGCAGGTCACACCTGCCTTTGCCCTCGTTGATATCTCGTACTGCCCCGGAATCAAACTCTCTGCGGTTGCCGCTGTCCTGTAATTCCATTTACGATACCTCCTTTAGAGGGAGGGGAGCTTTCGCTCCCCATACCCATCAACCTCCGAGCAGTGCGTCAAGGTCGAGACCCTTTTTTGGTGCGGCAGGAGCGGGAGCAGTAGCCTGTTTCTGCGGAGCGGGAGCGGCGTTCTTGTCCTTGCCGAGCGTCAGCGCACGGGGCACGGGTTCGGTATCAAAATACTCAGCAGGAGCTTTATCACCGAGATTTGCAAAAGTGACCGTCTTGTTCGGGTCTTTATTGGACGGGAGCTTGGTGTGAACGACCTCCGCTTCAATGAAGTGGTCGATAAGCTCCATCGGGTCAATGTCCTCAAGGGTGTAATCACCCATAGCGGTCTTGGCGAAATAGGAGAAAGCGTTCAAAGCCTTTTCATTCGGCTCATCGTTCTTGTCCTTGATGGTGAAGCGTTCGGTTTGAGTCATACCCGCCGCGTTCACGAGTTTAATCTCAATCTTGCCAAACTCCTCATCGTAGGACACATCGTAAATGCGGAACACATAAGTTCCCTCCGGGATAAGAGTGAAACCACTCGTCATAGGGATTCTTGCCATTGTCTTTATCCTCCTTATTTCACCGTCATGCGGTATTGTTCAGATTTCTTCTGATATTTGTCGAGCAGACCGTCAGCTTCGAGAGCCTTTTTGTCAATGGTCGTGGTCTCCGAGCGGGACACAGACCAAGTGTAGATAGAACCCTTGATTTCAACCTTTTTATCACCGTCACGGAACTGCCCCATAGCGTGTTCCTTGATGATATTGTTGATTTCACCGAGCCGTTTTTCCTTGTCTGCAATAGCGGCGTTCGCTTTGTCGATTTCGCTTTTCAGCCCCTCCGCTTCGGTAATCAGAGCGTTAATATCGGTATCGGGAGTGAGATTGTGGGTACGCAGAGCCGCAAGCAGTTCAGCGTCTTTCTTCTCGTCATAGACAGGGGAAATACCGCTGTCCACATACTCAGCCCACCAGTTCTCAACGAACTTGATTTTCTCTGCGAAATCGGGATAACGCTCACTCACCTTGAACTCCACGGTAATGGTGTTCTTGATGTTCGGCGTGTACTTCGTGGGGTCAGCGTAGTCCTTTTCCTCAAGGAAAGACGCGACCATAATCACATTGTCCACACCGAGCAGGTAGGCATAGAGGGCGGCTTGCAAAGCGTAATATTCGGGAGCGTCATTCTGCCAGTCCTCGATACGCTTGGTGGTTTTCATTTCAAGAACCGTGTCTACAGCACCGTTCTCATCAATGCCGAGGTAGTCCCACATACCGCCAAGATGTTTGCTTTTGGGGAAGAAATCACCCCAAGTGGATTTGAAATAATCCTCACCGTAACGGTCGGTCGGAGTAATGATGTCCATGCCGTAGGACTTCTTCATGTACTCTGCCTGTTTGGGTTCGATTGCCTTACCTGCTTTTGTGTAGATAGTGTCCTCGAACGGGATTTCGTATGTCTTAGTAATCGCAAGCCACATTTCAAACGGCGTAGACCACGGGTTCAGACCGAGAATTGTGGCAAAGCGCGTACCCGTGATTTTCTTCGTGCGCTTCGGTGGCGTAATTTTGAGCTGTTTGCTTTCAAGCCATTCCATTACTCGTTACCTCCCTCAAGCATAGCGGTGATTTTCTGAATCAGCGTCTCACAATCGGATTTGCTGATAGAGGTAAAGCCCTCTGTCTGCACCGCAATCTGAGCAATCATTTCCTCCTTAGTCGGGTCAGCGTCCTTGAGCTTTTTCAGCACCGCCTTGAGACCCTTAATCTGCAACGGAGTAGCGTTGTCCTGCGGCGCGGTGAGTTCCTGCTTTACTTCCTGTCGCTGTTCGGGAGTAGCAGGAGGGGCTTTCGGAGCAGGTGCGGGAGCGGGGGTAGGCTTGCCAAGCTCACTGTCAATGCTGTCGCTCTCACAAATGTCGAGTGCAATCATATACAGATAACGGCGCATATAGGTGATGGACGAGCCGAGAGCTTGCATTTCGTTGGTAGCTTGTTTTCCTGCATTGCTGATAATCGGTGCAATCTGATTGAACGGAGCAACGAACGGGATATACTCCTCATCGGGATTGTCAATATTGACAATTTTCATCGTTGCCACATCGGAAGTGAAGTTCACGATGGGGATAAGACCGACCTCGCTGAAAATGCGGGTGGCGGTAGGAACAATATCGTCAAGCTCGAAATATTTGAACGACAGGTGCATATTCTTACCCGTCTTCTGCACATCGGCTTGCAGGAACATTTCCCTTGCCTTGAGCAACCTCTGATAGACATTCAGCGTAACGGTCTCCTTTTTTGTGGTAGTTGCCATTTTGCGTTTTCCTCCTTTTTTCTTTTCGGGTTTGATACCCAAGAAATCATTGATTCGCTTTTTTGCCATTTCGATGTAAAATGTCCTGTCTACATCGTCTATGGTTAGGTGATTGTCGTTGTCGATGATACAGTGGTCGGGGAGCATTTCGATTTTCGCAGTAGCGTCCGTCTCCGCTTTGACCTTGAACAATTTCCCGTATCGCTCATCAGCCGTGGCATATACACGGTTTACTTTCTGCACCGGGACTTGCTCACCATCGACAATGTGATAGGCTTCGCGGTATTTCGCTCCCGCCTTTGCTATCAACTGGAAGTCGAAAATATCCGTACTACCGTTGATTGTTTCCTCAACGGGTGTACCGTGGACGAAATACTCAATGAGAGCTTTTTTGACGATAACCATATTGTTGTTTATCGCCCACGCGCCCTTTACGGACACGCCGTAGTTCAAGTACCCACCAACGGTCTTGACCTCGCCATCGGTCTTAATCATCAAGAGGTTGTTTACATCTTTAATCCAAACCTTTTGAACATCATCGACCTCAAGCTCGAACTTGGTCTCGGCTTCCCACGCATGGGCGATTTCGTCCACAAGTGCGAGTTCCGATTTGTCGATGGAGTACATCAGACCATCGGTGTTGAGGTTGAGTAGCTTGATGGTCTTACAGGCGTTCAACAGGCGCATGGTAAGGACTGTGAGAAAAAGCTGTCCCGATATACGCAGAGAGCGGGTCGGGAGAGGGTCATACAGGTCGTTGTAGCGATTTTCCTGTGCGCCCGATACCGTGTTGAGCGGTAGCTTTAAGTCCTTTGCGGTCTGCTTATCGCCGTTGTGCTTTGCTTGTATGCGGTCACGCTTGATAGCGTAGAACAGTTCCGGGTCGGGGACATTGCGGGAAAGATACTTGTAAATCTCAATCAGCGAGGGGTACAGACTGGAAACATCACGGTTTTGGATAACCCTGTCCTCTGTCGCTTCCTCGTAATAGCCTGTCAGACTGCCGTGAACACCGCCCCAAGCGTACTTACAAGGCATACCGCCAATCTCAATCTCGAACGAGGTCTTAAACAGAACCTCATCGGGAATTGACATATCATGGATTGTTTCAAAGAAATCCAAGATGGGTTTCGGGATAACGGCAATATCAAGGTTTTCGGGGTAGACATACTCTCGTCCGTCATTCCATTCCTTACGCTCTGCGCGTAACATCATTGCAGTCAACTTAGCGTTGGTCGCGGCGAGAGACCGTACCTCATCAATCCCCGCTCGTTTTCCGAGGTTTTTCTTGGTCTTGAGGTAGTCCGCACGGAGCTTCATCAGCTCGTGGGTAGCGTCTACATCGTGCTTACAGTAATGGACGGTCTGTTGTAGCTCGTCCTCCGTAAGCGGTCTGTCGAGGTCGAACGATACCTCCGTCTCTTGAATATCCATTCCCATGTGACCCTCGATAGCTTTGAGGGATAGACCCAACTGAACATCGTCTCGAATGTCCACATTGTTGAAACGGAAGTAAAATGCTTTGAGTGGAGCGTACTCCCAACCGCGACCGCCGCCGATAAGGAAATCGTTGAGCTGTTTAACCTCCTGCGGGGTAAAGTCATTCGCGGCGGCTTTGATGATGAACTGGTCGTAATGCTTAGAGTTAAATCCAACATAGATACCATCATCGAACAGGCACTCCCGGAGGGCTTCGCTATCGTTGTGAATGACCGTATGTACCCCGCTCTCAACATCTTTGAAAACCACAATCCAGTCAAAGGCGAAAACCTCAACATCGTATACAATCAGTCTCATTTCCGTAACCTCCTACTCCAACGGGTTTTCATTTCGGAGGGGAGTTGCTGTCCCTTGTCACGAACGCCCGTCCAATGTGTTCCCCCAGCTTCTCCGTCACAAACAAAATTACTTGCCTTTAGAGACGCTCCGTTTTCAGATTGGAGAATGTAGGTAATTACTTTTTCGTACCCCATTTCTTTTGCGATTCTGCAACACGCGCCATAAAGCATTGAACAGGCATTGTAATGACCGTCTATCACACACAACCTGTTGATTTCGCAGGTTAGTCCATCGTCAAGATGTCTGCTTACTGGTCTCCCACATACGGCTACTCCGATTAGCGTATTTTCTTCATACAAACCAATGCTGAACTTGCAACCGACCGTAGGTTTGTGATGTCGATGATGGAGAGCGATAAAATCACACGCCGTGCGAAAAGTTATAGGTTTAATTGTCATTTCTCACTCTCCCTCCGTATAGCGGAAGTAACAACAGTTCTTTCGGTAAGTCGTACACCGCTTTTTATAGGACTTCACGAGATACGGAATATTGTCCACAAAGTCATAGGCGATAGCGTCCTCTTTACCCGCAAAGGTACGGGCGATTCTGCCGATACTCTGTGTGATAACTGCGTAATCGTTCTTGGGTGTTGCGAAGAACAACCGCTCCAACCGAGGAATATCCAATCCCTCTTTTGCGAGAGAGTAGGTAGCGAACAGGTACTTTTTCTTGCCGCTTCGCATATCCTCAATCGCAAGTTCTCGTTCAGCCTTTCCTTTTCTTGTTGTCATATTGCCGCTCACCATTACGGCATTTTCCCTCATACTCCGAGGGAGAGCGTTCATAAGCCGCTCAAGGTGTTCCAGTCTATCAGACAGGATAAGACAAGAATGTTCGGACTCTGCCACAATCCATGACGCTATGAACGCGACACGGTGATTGTCGTTACACAGATAGGAAATGAGCTTGGTATAATTTAGCGTACCGTCCGAGTTCAGACAATCACGGCTGAGTTCCACCCCTGTTCCGACAGGTGTAATACCGACCTGCATGATTTTGTCTCCTACAGCTTCATCGGGAACGGTGTAGACCACATGACCGAGTAGGGCATAGGTGGCTTCAATCATTCCATCAGAGCGGTGTACCGTAGCCGAGAGACCGATTTTGTGTCGAGCCGACAGGCTGTTCAGAACCTTATAGAACTGCGTCATAGCGGTAGGTGTACCCGCCACGCGGTGGCACTCGTCCACGATAATCACATCGAAATAGTCCTTGTATTGTGCGAGGTCGAGCTTGCACATCGTTTGGATAGTAGCGAATGTGATACCCTTACCGATATTGACCTTTCCCTCTGTGATAGTCCCGATAAGGTCAGAGTCCATATACAGTTCTGCACGGGTCTTACTCTGCCGTAACAGGTCAAGTGTGTGGGTAAGCCATAAGGCGCGTTTTCCGAAACGCTTCACAAGAGCAATCCCCATCTGCGTTTTTCCGCTACCCGCCGCGCTTTGCAAGATACCGTATTTCGCGGCGTACAGTGCGTCCACAGCGGTCTTTTGGTAATCGTAGAGCGGAATATCCACCCCGCCGTAAGAAACGCTCACAGGGTCGGAGAACGCGCTCTGAAAGGTACTTTCCTGTGCAATACAGTCCGGCAGATTTCGGAGCGTTCCGAATGGGAGAATCAATGTATCTCCGCGCCGTTCATACAAGGTCAGCGTTGGGGGTGTATTTCCAAGCCAAAAGTGCATACGGGCTTTCTTGGCATATTCGGGGTTCGTAATCACAAGATTTCTCTTACACCACATCAATGCGTCTTGCGTGGGGTTCTCAATGGTGAGGACATTTGATACAGTCACATTCATGTTGCAACACCCCGACCTAACCACTCCTCGAGAGGTTCAGCGTAGTCAATAAACCACGCTTCGGAAAGGTTTGCTTTATCGGCAAGGTCAAACTGCCAAAGCCCTGCCATGTAAATGTTCTTACCGAACTTTACTGCGAACCATCCCGCACCGTTTCCACAATCGTCCCACAGCTTCATCGCCATTCGCTGATTGTCCTCAACGCGGGACAGGTTGAACGCCTTGCCGGAGCATACTTTACAGTCAATGAGAAACGCTACGCCGTTCCTTACCGCAATCACATCTGCGGGTTGCCCCGCTGCGTTCTGTGCGAGATTGTGAACCCAATAGCCGTTTTGAAACAGTTTCTCGCAGAACTCAGCTTCAAAGCCGTTGCCAATTTTCTTATTACTCACGGCACACCTCCCGAATATCCTCTAACTTTTCACGGAGGTTTTCATTCTGTACGGTAAGCTCATCAATCTGTCCGTTATAAGAATCCTCGATTTCCTCAATCACATCACGGAAATATTGAACCGCTTCATACCTCATGTACCGTTCGAGCAGGTATTCAAAATCCTGTCGATTGAACAGGGTTTCAACTTTTTTATCCAACAGTTCAATTACTCTTGGCATTTTGAAGCACCTCCTCGTAGTTTCGCATGAGACCAAGAATCGTGTTGGAATAGGTAATTTCTTTGACTCCGTTCTCCCATGCTTTTCTCGCACCGTAGTCACCCATGTTGTAAGCCATCAGAGCTTTGGTGAGGTCTCCGTCATAGCGATTGACATACTCCCCGATGATTTTCACGCCGCAGAATACATTCTGATACGGGTCAAGCATATCCGCACACCGATACTCCTCGTTGAGCCATGTGTGGTTGACCTCATTGATTTGCATGAGTCCATAATCGTCCGTTTTGCTTATAATTTCGGGATTGAAGTGGCTTTCATGTTCAATCATTGCGTATACAAGCGTTATTGGTACATTTTCATCGGCACAGATTTCATAGATATATCTCTGCAAGCTATGTGAAAGAGGTACATCAAAATAGAACATATCCGATGTTTCCGGGAGTTTGTCTGTGCTATAAACAGGGACTTCAACGGTTTCCGTGACCGTCACTGTATCGGTTTTCACCGGGGCGGTCAGTCTGCCAATCGCAAAAGCAGTAGCCATCAACACAGCGATAACGGTTAAAAGTCTTACGAGTCTCTGCTTGTTGACTCGCTTAGTTCTTCTACATTCAGTAGCCATCTTTGGTAGTCCTCCTCGTTTTTAGGGTCTTGGTAGAACCGTTCCAAAATCCCCATAAGTGGTCTTGCGAGGTCGCTCACTTGTGAATCAGTGAGCTTCAAGTTCAGTGAGGATTCTGTCACATTCATCGAGGACTCGCTTCGCCTTTGGATAGGTATAGACCCCGCGAATGATACTCGACATTTCGGGCGGCTGAACTGTGATACCTCGCTTACGCAGTTCAAGAATCATGTCCACCTGCTTTACACCAAGTGCTTCCATTCGCTTCTGAATCTGACTCATCGAGTTTTCCTCCTTTCGTGGTTCTTGAAATCGAAATTTCCATTGACAAAAAGCCGAATTGATGTTATTATTCTTATTGGACTAAACAACTATCAGCTTCTCGAAAATTGCCCTTTTTCGAGAGGTCGGTTTCTTATTGTCAATTCGGATATTCCGAACTTCTTGTTCTTAGTATAATTCTTATTATCTGAATTGTCAAGAGGGAAATTCAAAAATTGCGAATTATTTTTCCGAGGAGGGAACTCTATGACTTTTGCTGAGAACATCAACCGTATCTGTGCCGAACGCGGCACGAACCTAACCACCGTTATTAAACAAATAAAAAATGGGCAGTCTTCGTACACGACTGCCATCAATAAACGCGGTTCTATCCCGAACCAAGCTGAATTACTTGCCCTTGCCGAAATCCTGCAATGTTCCGTCATGGACTTCTTTGCAGATGAAGAAGACCTTTGCTACGAGAGGGCTGTACCTGAAAACGAGGACGAGGAGGACATTCTCAAGGTCTATCGCGCATTGCCCCGCCGTGCCAAGCATGAGTTCATGGCAATGGTCTATGATTTCGGAGACCGAAAAGAATACGAGGGGGATAAAGCAAACGCTATCGGTTGAGCGGGTAATTCCGATTGAATTGCTTTACCGAAAGCGCGAATTGGAGGTGAGACTACGAAAGCGGTAATTTATGCTCGATATTCGAGCCATAGCCAAAGAGAAGAATCTATAGAGGGTCAGCTTAGAGAATGTCACGAGTTCGCCCTCAAAAACGGATTTACTATCATAAATGAATACATTGACCGCGCGATTTCCGGCAAAACAGATAACCGTCCGAGCTTTCAGCGTCTCATTAAGGACAGCGAAAAAGGACAGTTTGAAGCGGTGATAATGTATACTCTTGACCGTTTCGCCCGTAATCGCTATGACTCTGCCATCTACAAGGCAAAGCTCAAAAAGAATGGTGTAAAGGTCTATTATGCCAAACAACCAATGCCGGACACGCCGGAGGGTATTATCCTTGAGTCCGTTCTTGAGGGGTATGCTGAATACTACTCTGAAAATCTTGCCCGTAACATCAAGCGCGGTATTAGAGAGAACGCGCTTCAAGGACTCGCCACGGGTGGGGCAAACCTCCTGCTTGGATATACCGTGGGAGAGGACAGGAAGTATGCGGTTGACCCAACAGGGGCGAAAATCGTACAGGAGATTTTTCAGTTGTACGCCGATGGAATGTCCGCAACACAAATTATTACCTATTGCAATGAGCGTGGATATAAAACCGCACGGGGTAATGCTTTTAATAAAAACAGTCTCCGAACGATTCTCCGAAATGAGAAATACATCGGCACATACAAGCTCATGGACATTGTTATTCCCGATGGTATGCCCGCTATCATAGAAAAGCCCCTGTTCGAGAAAGTACAGGCTATGCTCAAGCACAATGGAAAAGCACGGGCGAAAGCGAAAGCCCATGAGAACTATCTACTGACTACCAAGCTGTTCTGCGGTCACTGCGGGTCTCCAATGGTCGGTGAGAGTGGCACATCGAAAACAGGACAGGTGCATTATTACTACAAATGCACAAAAGCCAAGCGGGAACACGCCTGTAAAAAGAAATCAGAGCGAAAAGACTGGATAGAGAAACTGGTAGTCCGCTACACGGTTCAGAATGTGTTGACTGATGAGAACATTGCCCTTATCGCAAAACGGGCTATGGAAATCATCGAAAAAGAATCGGCAGATACCACCTACTTGGACGGTCTCAACGCCGAACTGAAAGATGTTCAAAAGAAAATAAAAAACCTTGTCTCCGCAATAGAGCAAGGCATTATCACCTCCGCGACCAAAGACCGCCTTGACGAGTTGGAGCAGGAGAAATCTGATATTGAGGGTCGTATCGCCCGTGAAGAAATGAAAAAGCCGCTCTTGAACGAGAACCGCATTAGGTATTGGCTCACTTCGTTCAAGAGCGGGAATATTGATGATGAGGATTACCAACGGCGCGTAATTGATACATTGGTGAACTCTGTATATGTGTATGACGATGAAGATGGTGGAAAGCGGATTGTGCTGACATTCAATCTTTCGGGCAACAACACCGCTACTCTCACGAGTTCGGATATTGAGTGTTATGCTCCACCAAAAAGTGCAAATCCGAACTCTGTGTTTTTCATCAAACACACTTTTGGATTTGTTTGCAGAATAGAGAACGCACGGTAATCGTGCGTTCTTTTTCTTTGCCACGGGACGAGATGAAGTAGTTAAAGTAGTTGTTTTTCGGTTTTTGCGTAAACTTTCACCTAATACGCGCGTACTTAGAGGAAGTTACACGCAAAACCCGATTTTCCACTACTTTAACTACTTCAACAGGGTCAAATCAGCTCTTTTTCAGCTCAAGGACAGCGGACTCAATCAGCTTGTCAATGGTGTCGGAGTCGAGCTTATAACCCTTGCGGTTCAGATAGTCCAGTACATAGGCTTTCTTTTCCTCGCCGCGACCTGCACCATTGTAAATCATTTCTGCGGCTTCGACCGCAACTTTCGTCCACGCCTTAATTTTCTCGAACTTCTCAGCGTCCACTTTCTCTTTCAGATAAGGGATAAGGAAAGTGGTAATGACTGCTACGAGCAGAGTGATAACAGCGGAAACAACATTGGTAATGTCAATCATGGTGATACCTCCTCAGTAATTTTCAGAAAAATGTGTGTCGTTGGGTGTGACTTTGTTTTGCTTCATCAGCTTTATTCGGTTCTCGACCTTTGCTTTGGAGTAGTAGAATCCCGTTCCCGTGGCAACTTCGGCGGCTACTGACGGTATGAGGTAGGCAAGCGGCGAAAGGTCGAGAGTGCGCCATATCATTATCATTGTAAAGACGATAACGACAGCGTTGATAATTCCCGCCACGATGAGGATTTTCTTTGAAAATTCTTTCGGTGGCTTTTTCTTTACCCTCCGCATACCGTCAACCTCCTTTACACTTTGGTGAAAGAGTCGCGGTCAACCCAACCGTAGACCGTAGACCCTCCATCAGCATGGACAAGATGATAAGGATGTTTGCCCTTTGTGTAGATTTGCGTGATTTTTGCCTTGCCACCCTTACAGGACACCGCTCTATCGCTGTTAGAGCTTGCGTAGTGCGTTTTTCCAGTGAACGAGACATAATCACCTACCTGCGGTGTCCACGCGCTCTGAGAGGGCGTAGAAGCGGCAGAAACGACACTCAGATACTTCGTGCTGATAGGACTGCAAATCGCGTTCTTTCCGTCCACAGACTTGTCGATAATCGCTCTGTCACCGCTGACCTCACGGACAATCCAGTTCTTTGCTTTCACCCAAGCGGGAATTGCCTTGCCGCCGTAGTAAGTAGCCGTGGAGGAGATTTTAACGGTATCTCCTGCCTTGATGGAGCTGGAAGTGGGCTTGTCCACAGTCGGGGTATCAATCGCCGCACCGAGCCGCCTGTTGACCTCTGCCGCGATTTCGCCGTGACGGTTATACAGATAATCGCCGGGGCAGGATTTGTTCGCATAATCGCGGTGGACGGTCATATTGCAACCGTCAAGGTGATTCATACGCTTGTTCTTGTCCGTACTCCACACGAGCTTCTTGATACCGTTACGGCGGCAAATATCGGTCACAAGGTCAAGCATTGCGGCATACGCCTTATCGTTCACCGCGTAAGGGTGTTTGGTATCGCTTGCGACCTCAATGGTGATAGCGCGGTTGTCGTTCGCCGCACTGGAAGTACACCAAGAGCGGTCTTTCTCCTCGACATACATACCAATTCTACCGTCCGCGCCAACACCATAGTTAGAGCTTGCCTGTCGGGAGGTCGGGGCAAAAATATTACCGAGCGTTTCCACAGAACACTGCCCCACGACACAGTGAATGGTAATGGTGTCGATTTTGTTCTTGCGCGGACTCGTTTTATTGGGGGAAATCCGCGTGTAATTTACAAGAGGACTGTTACTCATCTTCGTCTTCTCCTTTCCCGTTACTCAGTTCGTCCAACATTTCCGGCGTGATTTCTTCGCCGTGGATTTGAAAATACGACTTTTCTTCCATAGATTTAACCCTCCTTGTCCTTGAGTGAGAGACGCTTTACTTCCTCCATAATCTTTTCGGCAGTACCGTTCCCACCCAATTTTTTATACGGTAAGTATAAATAATCATGCAGGTTCTCATATTCGTCTTTGGTGATATACCCGCGCTGAATATAACACTCACCGAGGTAACAAATGCGGTCGTGTCCGAGACCTTTCAGCATTTGACCCTCTGCACTGTTCTTTTCTTTCTTGCCTTGAATGAGGTTTGTGAGGAACGCCCAAAAGCCCGTGCTTGCAAAGACAGCTCCTACAATACTCACAATCAATGTGCTTTCCGAAACCATACGGTGTCCTCCTTATTCTTCGGTAAACACTTCCCACCCGGCAGGATATTCTTCGGGAGAATAGGTGTTTCCGTCAATGAGAGACTTATAGAGAACATCTTTGTAGCTTACAATATCTCCCTTGTTGTATGCGTCATGTGCGCCCGTAGGCTTAGACCATACGGGATAGCCCGTTTCAGTCAAGCCGAGTGCCGTATAAAGTGCCGGGGTGATGTCGGGTGTCCAATCGCTCTGAGAGGTGTGAGCCTGCACCACCTTATAGAGTTGCGGGTCTCCGACCTTGTTCACACCGTAGGTCAAACGCTCGTCCACCGCATAGGCAACGCCGACCGCCCACGGGCGGTAGAGGTGAACACACGCCAACGCCATTTCTTCATTCAGACTCGCACCCGCGTAGTCCATAGCTTCTCTGATTGCTTTCGCCTGTTCAATCATGTTCATACGCTTACCCCCACAATTCCGAGGGCTTCTCGCATATCCTGTACGATACTTGCGCCCTCATTGACTTCAAGTGTTCTGCCAGTGATGAGCCAATCACTGAGATTGTTTTCGATGTCCTCTTTCAGACCCTCGCGGTCTTTCAAATGGAAAGTGTACTCATCGTACTCAAACATCGTGATAGAGGTATCGGTCTGCGTATCGGTCTCTGTGACCTCTCTGATATTCTCACGCAGTCTGACCTCTACATAGCCCTCTTTCGCCGGATAAGACTCCATCGACAGGGTTACGGGAGAGACATTTCCTTTTACTCTCATTTCTGACTACCTCCTTTAATTTTCTGATTTTGACCGTATCGTAATATTTCTTTTTCATACCGAGCGAGTCAGTATGCTTGAAACAGGAACACCGTGATAGGAAACCCGCCGCCATACGGAACGATACGACTCCGTTTCGCTTTTGGATTTTCTGAATGTGGCGGCTTTGCCGCATAAGCGCAAGGGCGCGTCTTTTCCGTATGGTCGTAGTTCTGATACCGAAACAGCGACCTACAAAGTCAATCTTTCGCCCTCTACGGTGCTGTCTGCTCTTACAGTTTCGTTGAATGCGAAATAACTGGTAATCGTGCTTTATCTCCAAATCGAGCCTTTCTGCGAACGCTGTGACCGCATACAGGGCTTTTCGGAGCTTCCGCTTATTACTGTCTATCAAGACTAAATCATCGGCATAGCGGACATAATAGCGCACACCGAGGGTCTGCTTGATGAAGTAATCCAACGACTGTAGGTAGAACTCTGCAAGCCACGGAGAGGTATAATTCCCAATGGGTATGCCGTGACCGGGAGTGCTATGGTACGAGTCGATTACCACATGGATAATGCCCAGTGCCTTTTTGTCCTTGATTTTTCGCTGTAAATGCTCCTTGAGCTTGTCGTGTGGGATTGACGGATAGAACTTGTGAATGTCCATCTTCACACAGTATTTTGCGTGTTTGATGTCTCGCATGGTCGCTCGTTCCACTCCTTTTGCGGCACGGTCAATACCCCTGTTGGGGATATTGGCACAGCTCCAATAATAGGAGGACTTCATAATGAGCGGCTGTAGTACCTGCACGATAGCGTGATGGGCGCATTGGTCGGGGTAGAACGCCGGAATCTGTAGTTCCCTTTCTTTGCCCGACAGACCGTCCTTTATGATACGAGTCCGATACGATGAGGTGAAATCCAAACGAACCAACCGCTCAGACAGGTCTTTCGCGTAGAAGTCCAAATTATCCATGACTTTTTGAACATTTCTGCGCTTTTTCTTATGCTTTGCGGCATTTATGATAGCCAGTCTGCAATTTTCTTCTGAAACTATCTGTTCGTGTAGAAAGCCAATTCTTTTCATTGCTTTTGTTTCTTATAGGGGTTTCAAGAGACTTACTAACCCTATCCCTCCAAACTATTTTTTACCAATGGGTACGGCGAGACAGTATCTTGTGTAGTTTATGCTGTATAACAAAAGTAGGCGCGACCCATAGTTCGAGTTCGTGTTGGACGAGTCATTGTTCAAATTAGCCGTAAAGAGACCGCATTTCGAGCCATTGTTCCAATTACCGCCGTGTTTGAAGACGCGCTTTTACTGTTCGCCTTATAAAAGTTCTATCTGTTTTGTATCGACCCACTTATGCGGGGGAGAAAATCCCCCGCACCCCCTTAGGAGGGGATATAAAGCAGGCGCGACCCATGGGACGAGTTCGCGCTGGACGAGTCATCGCTCAAATAAGCCGTAAAGAGACCGCATCTCGAGCCATTGCTCCAATAAC
>ERZ808266.65-NODE-65-length-45003-cov-4.279278_pt1 | contig 45003 bp, 43 predicted proteins | sample MGYA00521278_ERZ808266 | MGnify/ENA primary metagenome ERZ808266 (study PRJEB31516, sample SAMN03275591) | gut metagenome | biome: mammalia-associated habitat; material: feces | host: Papio cynocephalus | place: Kenya | collected 2012-08-02 ... | reverse complement strand
GGTTTGCACCGCCCTCTTCTGCTTGTGCCACAGTCGGCACGATGCAAAACACCATACAAAGGGTGAGCAGGATACTGAGTACTCGTTTTTTCATTTCTCGCTACCTCCGTGTCAATCTGGCTTTTCTGCGCTTTAATGTAATCGCCGTGCAAACGCCGCCGCCGATAAATAACAGCGCTGCCCAAGGTATATGGCTGTTGCTGTCGCCGGTCTTCGGAGATTTTGGTTCATCGGTCAGCTTCATAATTAATATGCTTCCCTTGACAATTCCCTTGGTCGCTTCGGCGTCACTGTAATACTTATCACAACCCTCACAATACCAATATTCGATATTGCCCTCGGCATCCTTTGTAGCCGCCTTCGCAGGGACGTGCTTTAGATTGGCGTGATTGCTTGCATCAAGCTCACCATAAGATTTGCCGCAATAATCGCATACCGCCTTATCCTTGCAGGTAGCTTTGCCGCCTGTGTGGTTAGTAATTACCTTTCCGCAGTAATCACATATATGGTTTTTATCTGTATCCTCGTGATTGGAATAAATCTTTCCGCAAATGTCGCAAATATGGTTCGTGTCATCGTCTGTATGCAGGCACTCATATCCGCACTCGCTACACACGCCGTCCGACCACTCATGAGGCTCACTCGCCACTGTCACAACGCCGCAGCAGTTCCACTTCTTCTCGTGAGCAGTTTCCGTCTTTGTCCACTCCTGTTTGCCGCCATCGTGGTTGGCAGGGTTCTTTTCGCCGTAGTTTTCATGGCAAACCTCGCACTTCGCTTTTTCGGTGCAGGTAGCCGTACCGCCCGAACATTCTTTTGTCTCAAATCCATTGCAACCGCTGATTTTGCACCTGTGAGTATGCGTGCCGTCGCCGTTCGGCTGCCATTCGCCGAAGGTATGTCCATTGTTTACCGTTACGGTCATTTCAGCTTTGTTGCCTGCCTCGTCGGTGACAACAATCTTTTGCTCGCCGTCTGCCGCGGAAAGTATAAAGCTGTTGTTTTTGTCAAGCGTAACCTTGGTTCTGTTTACGATAACGGTATAAATGTACTTTTCGTCAACGGTAACGGTTTGTGCCGCGCAATAAGTTTTGCCGTTCTCAATGCCGCCTATCACAGGAATTGTGCCGTCCAGCACAATTCCGTCCGAACAGATATAATCCGTATTGCCGGTCTTATCGGTCAGCCTGACATAGATAATATACTCGTTATCCGGGTTGATGCCGAACGGTGCGGTGTATGCTGTGAAGGTCATACCGTCAAGCTCCGCTTTGGTATACTCTTTAGCCGACAGCAGATATTCAATCTTGACTGTTTCACTGCTGTTATCGGCCGCGGCAATCGTCACCGTTTGCGTGTCCTTAAAGAACAGCCCGAAGGTGATATTGTTGAGAAATGTTTTCCATTTGCTCGTGCCAACTCTGACTTCTCCGGTCGGCTTTTCGATATCTTTCCACTGTGCGGTGATTGTTATATCCTCCGCAGGCATAGTTGTGGGAATTTTCTTGTCCCAATTAATGAAGGTATAACCTTTCCTTATCGGGTTAGCAGGGGCGGTAATCGTCGTGCCGTAGTCCTGTGTGATTGAAGCAATTTTACTGCCGCCTGCAGTATCAAAGGTAATTGTGTACTGATTGATTTTCCACTGAGCCGTGATCGCCACATTCTCCGCAGGCATTGTTTCGGGAACTTCCTTGTTCCAACCGATGAAGGTGTATCCCTCTCTTGTCGGGTTGGCAGGGGTAGTAATCGTCGTGCCGTAATCCTGCGTGATGGACTCAATTTTGCTTCCGCCGGCGGTGTCAAAGGTAATCGTGTACCTTTTAACCTTCCACCCGGCGTACAGTCTCAGTTCCCCAGTCACCCAGTCGTCGAAATTCCACGCCTGTGTGAAGGCGCTGTCCGTATACCAGCCGGTAAAGGTGTACCCCACTTTGGTGGGATTATCGGGTTTGGCAATGGGTGTGTTAGTCTTGTGCAGCACTTCGGTAGGCCCTGTCATCGTACCGCCGCATGTGTTGAAATAGACCATACGCAAGGGAGCCTCCATCCACTGTGCGTACAAAGTGATGTTTCCGTCCTTATCATACGCGTCTGTGCCGTTGCCGTCGCTGTCGCCGTAGCATTTTCCGCCCACCATGGCATCATACCAGCCGAGGAAGACATAGCCCTCGCGTCTCGGCACGGGCATATTGGCAAGCGGCTTGCCGTAGGTGGCGGTCATTGTCTTTGTCGTTACCTCGCTGCCGCCGGTAGAGTCAAAGGTCACCGTGTAGGTGTGCGGTATCCATTTTGCGTACAATGTGATATTCTCGGTGACGGTATCTTTGGTGAAATCCCACGCCGTGCCGTCGGCCCTTTCCCAACCGCCGAAAGTGTATCCCGTTTTATCACCAAGGGCGTCGGGGCAAGTAGCGAGTCCTGCGCTCGGTAACGCCTGCTTGGCGTACTCATTGTCACCATCCTTGTAGGTTACGATGATGCCGGTGGTCGTATCATCGAAAATGCCCAGACCGCCGTAGAAGAGGCCCCAGTCAACATGGCTTATATTTTCAGGTATATTGGAAGCGCCCTTGACCTCCGTCCAGCCTCTGAAGGCGGTGACGCCGGTTTTGCCGGCAAGTCCGGTAATCTTACAGGCCTGATATACGCCAACCTTACCGTATATCTCGCCGCCGTTGGCGTATATGATGGTATTATATGAAGCATCGATAGCTAATCTGCCGTTGTTTTTGATCAAACCGCCGGTCAAAGTGATCACATTGGGATTCTCTGTATATACATTAAAGTTAGTTCCCGTGCTGTATATGCCGCTGAAGAGGGGTTCGCCGGCAATTCTCCTTGTTGACGAGCAGCCCACGATGCTGCCGCCGTTCATGGTGAACGAGCTTTCCTGGAGGTACAGCCCGCCGCCGTACATTGCTGTGCAGCCGACGATATTGCCGGCGGTCATCGTAAACTTTCCGCCTTTCTTCACATTCACGCCGCCGCCGTTTTCGGCATTGCCGCCGGTGATGATACCACCATAGACGGTCTCTGTGCCGCTGTCGTCCGGCACCCAAGGTTCTACACCGTTAACCTTGAATTTGTGCTCCGCTGTGGGGTTGCTGTCGATGAGGGTCAGGTTGCCGGTGGTCATCCCGTTGTTGTCATCCAGGATGATAACGCTGCCGCTGCCGGTCATTTTCAGCACATGACCGTTCAGGTCGAGGGTAAGCTTGTGGAGAATGGTCAGGGAACTGCCGATGTCGATATCGTCCGTCAGCCGGATGACTTTCATCGTATATTTCGCCAGAGCCGCTTTCAGTTCCGTTTCATTCGTCACGGGGACGTACACCCAGCCTGTCAGGGTAGTGTTCTCCGTCACAGCCGTGGTGAAGTCCCACCTCGTGCCGTCGGCCTTGAGCCAGCCTTCGAAGACCTGACCTGCGTCTATGATGGGGTAAATGGGCGTTGCCGCGTTGCCGCTCTGCACGATCTGCGTAGCGTAGTCCTCGCCGTTGAGCTGATAGGTCAAGGTGACACCGCTGATCGCACCTTTGGTGATCGTGCCGTAATTCGTCACCGTGCCGTTAAATGTGCCGCCGCTGATCGTGGCGCCGTCGTCATTGACCACGTCGCCGTTGAAGGTACCGTTGGTGATCATGTTGCTGCTGTACACCCTGCCGTTAAAGGTACCGCCGCTGATCGTGCCGGAGTTCAGCACCGATCCGTCGAATGTGCCGCCGCTGATGACACTTCCGGTGTCCATACTCACGGCGTCCGTTTTACCTCCGCCAGCCGTACAGCCGGTGACCCTCACATTGCCGCTGATCTCAAAAGTTCCGCCGTTGTCAGAAATGCCGCCGCCATATGCAGCCTCGTCATCACTGTCTTTTGCATGGCAGTCCCGGATCTCCGCCGTGCCGGACAAGGTGGCGGTCCCTTCATTGTAGATGCCGCCGCCATAAGAATAACCTGCCACCGTCGTGCAGCCCGTGATACTGCCGCCGTTCATGGTGAACGTGCCGCCGTTCTTGGTGAACGTGCCGCCGCCATCCACGTACACACCGCCGCCCCGCGCTTGAAAGGTGGCGGAAGCCGTACAGCCCACGATATTGCCGCCGTTCATGGTGAACGTGCCGCCGCCATCCACGTACACGCCGCCGCCATAAACAGATATCCCAATGCTGCTGCCCGTGCCACCGGTGATGACACCGCCGCAGACGGCCTTTGTGCCGCCGGTTTCATCCAGCACCCACAGGCCGTCGGCGTTGGGAGTGAATTTATGCGCCGCGTCGGGAACGCTGTCGATGATGGTCAGATGTCCGCCGTCATTGACCTTGATGACACTGCCGTCGGCGATGTCACCCATTTTCAGCACATGACCGTTGAGGTCAATTGTGACTGCATAATCGATCTGCAGAGAGCCGCTTAGCTCAATGTCGCTTATCAACTTGATGACACTGACCTGAGCAGACATTTTTTCATACAGGTCGAGCTCTACTTCAGCTTCGTTAGGACCGATGTTCTGAACGGCGACGGATCGCAGCGCCGTTTCCTGTACGACCGCGTGGGACAAATGGGTCAGCTCCTGCGCCAGCACCCGGGCCGGCAGCAGGGACAACACCATACACAGTGAGAGAATGGTACTTAGAATTCGCTTTTTCATTCTTTCTTACCTCCGTTCAAGTATTGTGAGCGGTATTTATCCGCAAACAGGACAACTCCCTGTTTTAAGACCTCCATCTGGGATTTTAAGTAGTATTCATCCTCGAACATAGCATAGTGTACGCAAGCACGGACAAATATAAAGATAAGCGAGGTTATTACCGTGTAAGGTATGCCGATTTTCGGCTCCAACAATTTAGCATATGCGGTATAACGCTCATTTACACCCTCGAAAAACTTTTTGCCGTATTCCATATACTTAGGTAAGGTATAGACCTGATACATCAGTCTGTACTTTTTGCCGTGTTCACGAGCAGTCCAGTACGGCACCTCTTCAATAAACCGCATAGCATCTTTCGGGTCGGTCGGCGCCTTTTTCATAAAATCATCCTCGACCTTTGCCATACAGTACGCCGTTGACTCGACAATCAGCTCGTCAAGGTTTTTGAAATATGAGTACAAATTGGCTTTTGTGCAGCCGCACGCATCGGCTAACGCCTTAATTCCCGTGCCTGTCAGTCCGTTTTCGGCATAGCACTCGAAGCACTTTTCCATAAGCTCGTGCCGCCTATCGTTATGCTGTTGCTCTGTTGTTTTCATATCAATTTGCCCCTTTATTTTATACCGACCGTTCGTTTACCATTAGTATACCATACTATTGTTACAAATTCAATAATCATTTTGCGTTTTCTTTAATATGTTTAAATTAATTTTTTCTTGTATAATAAAAAAGACAGATAGATTTCCGATTTCTATCTGCCTTGCATATCACTATTCAATTTTGCAGGAATTCAGAACCTTCTACAAAGAGAAAATATTTTTTCATATACTCTTTATAGCAGAGAGCTTTGGTTTTTCCTGACGGCTCGATTTGCTCTTATGCAGCTGTGCGTACATCGGTCTCTAAAACCGAGTGCCTCGTGTTCATTCCTTCACATACAAAAAACAACAAACACCGCAAAAGCAGTGCTTGCCGTTTTGTGACTGTGCGACGAAATCGCACAATTGATTATTCTGCGTAAAATAAAGGTTTTTGTTCCATGCGGTACAATCCCTTGCTATTCGCATTTGACGGAACCAAAAAGCACATTTTAATTAAGAAGTATTAATTTATCCTTTTCTAATTCATTAAATGCCAAGTCAATCATCTCATCAGAAAACTTTTTTCCTTTGATTGTTTTAAAAGAGTCAATTATTTGACTCTTACTTGGATGATTCAACATCACATTGGCTACATAATCCATTGTTGCCAGCGCTTCCAATTCCAATGGTGACTTATGTGCAAAAAGCTTAATGACAGAATTTGCAATTGTCCGCTCATCAGGCGATAACACATTCTTGACATTGCAATTGTTTTTCAACGATATTATATGTGTCATACCAGATGTGTCGACGTTTAAATAATCATCGCTTTCCAAAACATGAATAGCCGTATCTAACTTTGAACTGTATGGGCCGTAAAAATGTATCCCGTATTTCAGATTCAATTTAATACCCTTTCTCTCAAAAAAATAAAATATTTTCTGTGTTACTTTTTTTCCTAAAGGTGCTCCATCAAATTGAGTGCATATCATCGAAAACAGCTCAATCATTTTTTCTTTATTCTCCATAATTGTCTCACCCTAATTCGTTTATTTTTTTCATATACTCTAAAGCTTCTTGGCTCTTTTCGGGAATACAATACAAGCTCATAATATCTATTTTTTCGCATAAACTTTTAATAATTGCTGATTCTTCTGAAATTGTAGTTTTTCTACCATCCTTATCATCATAAATTACGATTGCTTTTTCATCGTCAACTTCAATTCTCATTGGTATCTTATGCGGCATTTTACCCGCTGAAACATCTTCTATAAAATATTCTTCTCCAACTTTTTCTTTTAATTCCCTTACATTCCTACGAAACTCCCTTTTATCCGCTTCTCCTGGATGCGCTTTAGTATAAGCAACTCTAGGATAAACAACTCTATTAATAATATTAAAACAGGCTTGATTGTCGTTTTCATGTTCTTTAAGTAACTGAATAACCCTACAATCATCCCATTTTAAATATTCTTCTACATTAGAAGGATATTTTCCATTAGGCAATACATTTTGAAGTGCCGTTCCAAGCATAATATCAAAATATCTTCTTGTTCTATGAAAATATACTTGAATAAACATAAAATATCTTGCCAAGACGAATTCTTCAAAGGCCTGGATACCGCCACGTTTTATTGCTAAACGTGGAATATCGTCCTTATAGCAAATTGTAAAAGATGACAACAACCTTTCAACATCGTATGTACCATATTTAACACCACAATAGTATGAATCTCTCAACAAATAATCCATTTTATCGCAATCTAATTCACTGTCCATAAAACTCTTTAAAAATGTAAATTCAGAATTGCTGCCTGTTATTTTTCCCATATAAATATCGCAAATAAGCTGAGCTGTAATGTTGTATTCTTTTCCATATTTTTTTACAAACTCAGCTCCTATTTTCGATATTATTGCAGATATTTCTGTTTTAGTAACAATTTCTACTGTAAAATCTTCATGTTCAATGCCAATCGGGAAAACAGACTCTGAAGCATGTGAAAATGGGGCATGTCCAATATCATGAGTCAATGCTATTAATCTCAAGATTTGCCTTTGCCATTCGCGTTTTGGTTCAGGAAATCTTTCTTTAAATCCTTCAATAGCTGAATCGTATGCACGAGTCACTAAATGCATTACACCTAATGAATGACCAAATCTCGTATGTTCTGCACCGTGATATACATAATATGTCATGGCTAATTGTTTTATGTTTTTTAAACGTTGGAAAGGTTTGCTGTTAATTATTTGGTTCTCATATTCACTTACTCCAATAAAACCATGTATCGGGTCTCTATATTTATCTCCTGACATCATCTATCCCCCATGTTTAAAGAACATCAAATTCTCAAAATAATTTCCACGCCTATATGTTTTGGCAAGAACAACAAATTTCATTTTTTAGTATACATTATTTGAGATTTATTTTCAATTGTTTTTCAATGATATTTAGATATTTTTAAACGTTCTGACTCCTTGACACAATATCGAATGCACCTACCCGATATAAGAACAACTTCTGTGCACTTATATCCTTTACTCTTATTATGTCAAAGCAAATAAGACCTTACACGGTGTCATTTTTGCCTTTCACAGAAGGAACATCGATAAATAGATGTTTATAGAAGAAACAAAATAGCACAAAAGGTGCAAACAGATTATTATTGCTTTTCCCACTGTGGAATAATTATGTCAACATTTTCTTTAGATATTGAATCGTGTTCCTTTCTATCTGAATTGTACCAAAGATAGAATGCTATTGAGGTCTCCTTGATATTATACGGCAAGTTTGAAAAGTTCTCCGTATTTTTTAAGCTAACTAAATCCTCATATGCTTTTTCAATAGAGATATCTTCCTCAATACTCTCCTTTTTAAATCCCCATCCATGCGTTTTACCTCCTACCCAAGTTGAAGCACAAGTTGCTAAATAATAAGGAATATTATTTTTATTTTTCAATGCTTCGTTTATATGAACTTGGAGTGAATTTGGATCCTTATACTTCCAAAACCAGTATTTTGGAAATGTGGTTTTTGACTTGAATACAAAGTTGTTTTTGGATATTTTTTCGATTCGAGATAAAACAAGTGGTTCAAGATTATATAATTGTTCTTCTGATATAATTCTACAATCGCTATTTTGTGACTCTCCAATGTGACCGTATGCTCTTTCAATTTCCAATATAATATCAACAAGGATATCAAACACATCATCGTCTACAGACTCGATAAACTCTTCAAACATTGCATATAAATCGTCCGTGCTCATCGTTTTAAAGATGCTCCAACAGCATTTTTCAAGATAAACAACCGGTGAAATATGCAGAATTCCAACTTCTTCATCTTCAAAAGAAAGTGTCTGTAGATATAGCAGTTTTTGCAAAATGAGTTTTTTTCGATCATCGGGGATGTCCTTTGCATATGCGTTTAACTCTTTGGCATATTGTGATATGAGTCCCTTTTCAATCAAATCATTAAACAGCTTATCCAACTCTTCCGAATTATAAATTTTTATCGATTCGATAACTGTCTTTTGAGATACCTTGACATCTTCCAAAGAAAGATTAAAATACAGCGATGTTCGATCCACACAAGAGATTTTTTGCTTGTATCTTAATTGTTCTTCTGTTTCACCACTATAGTAATATCCACCCGTTTGCCACGCAAATTTCGGGAATATTACTTGTAATACCTCTAACATAAATTCAGCATTGTCAGTTACCTTTTCAAACTCCTTTATCATTTCATCTCGTCTCTTGTTTTGATCTATACCAGAAAAGCTTATTCCATGACTGCTTCCTGTCAATCGACTAGTATTATTCTTTATCCATTCAAATATATTTGGAGCGCAAACCTGTAAAGTTGTAATAGCCAACAGATCAATACAATTAGTTTCGGAATGAAGCAAACCATACTTAAATTTATAAACATTTATAACTCTATTTACATCACGAATAGTATTAAGTAAAGGTGACAAACAGTTATTGTACACCTTACTCCAGTATTCCTTTTCGAAGTTGCTAGAAGGAATTTCACCAAACCATAGATTATTCAGCTGATCGAATAATAATTTATGAACATCAGATTTTTTTGCCTCGGGCACATCAAACGGAACCTGTATTATTTTTTCCAAATATTCTTCACCATTGCATTTTTGTTCGTCCTCCAAAGCCCTTATGACTACCGATTTATCAAAAGATAATAGATAAATCATATTAGGAAACCCTGCTACACAATTAACCAACTGAAAAATCAATCGAATTTGTTCGTTATTAAGTCTATCAATATCATCAATTATGACGATAATTTTCTGATTTTGGCTTTTTAAGGCGTTAACAACTTCAATTTTTACAGCTTCAAGGCTATCCTTTTGTTTGGCAACCTCTGAGGCCGTTGATCCAAATCCTTTTAATATACCCTTAAACGGCTTCAGATATTTGCCTACAACCGGAATGTATTGTGAGTATTCAAAAATCTCAGAATACTTTTCCAAAGCGGAGCCAACTCTTTTCAATTCTTTTCCTGACCGATTGATTCCTATTTCAGACATAATAGTATTAAAAAATTGTCGGATTAGTTGAGCTTTATCAGAATAATTCCATGGATTAAATTTTACAATTATCGGCTTATTAAGTGAATCAGATGTTTTATGGCTTATTTCCTCTATTACCATATTTATAATTGATGTCTTACCCGTGCCCCATCTTCCACACAAACCAATAGTAAAGTTATCTTGACTCTTATACGATAAAATGGCATGTGCCAGTTGTTGAGAAAAACTCTTTCTATTCAGTTTGTCATTTTCTATCTTCTCAATCGGTTTATCAGATCCAAACATAATTACACTCCCCTATTAAAAACCAGCAACAAAGCAATGTGAAAATCATTCATGTGAATCAATTAACTTTTTGCGATTTGTGATTAACTTTATTAATTCATATCTTTTTTCCGGATACAACCATACAATGAAATCAATAGCTATCGACTCGGCGGCGAGGGTGCCACCTTTTGCTCCTTGTCTGGATTGAATTCCTATTGCATTGGTTTCATTTATCCATACTTTTGCAGTCAGAGTGAACGATGGTTCATGTAATCGCTCAATCAACTTCTGGGCCGCATTTTCGTCAAATCGGTAAGCATTGTTTTCCTTCTCCCATAAGCGCAAAAACTCAATTGTATTTTTATCACGCAACCAAGATTGAATTACATATCCCGGATTGGTTTCATTTTTCCTTCGGGCATACTTGGTCAACGAAATCATATTGTTTGTCTCATTTGCACGATATAAGCGCAAATCCATAATTAATTGGGCATATTTGTTGTTGGTTTCCAGAAGTTTCTCAATATATTGCCTTTCTTTTTGGATCATATACTCTATTTCTTCATCGTCAACATTCACTTTTTTCAAGGTTTCAGTGGTGGATTCAGAATAATCTCTCATATATTCTTCGACAGCATTGCCGTAAAAATCATAATTCATTGTTTCACCCCATTTGTTAATATTATATCATAATATATAGCAAAATGGAATAAATTAAAATTGAATCATTTTTGCGATCGCGTGTCTTTTTCAAAACAAGCGGCTATATACTTTTCAAATGACACAATATCAATATACTTTTTACTTGATATAATATTATCTAAATACTGTGCTGACCATTTATCTTTTCCGGTTGGAGATTTAATTCCTCGGCTAAAAAGCTCTGCGGAAATTTTTCTTAAACTATTCCCGTTGAGATACATGTCATAGATTAAGGAAATCACACTTGCTTCATTCTCTTTAACACAAATCATTCCATCGACAACTTGATAACCATAAACAATTCTCATAACACAACTCCTATTATAATTCCGCGTATTTTTATGTTTAGATGCAAAAAAATAAGCAAACCTACATATTTTTATGTTTGTTTGAACAATAAGTAGTGTAAATATGTACTTTCGGATGGTTTGGGTCTCAAAAACACCAATTTCAGCCGCAAAAACGGCAAAAAAAGAGACAAACCTACTCCATTTTATGTTTGGAATAGGTTTGTCAATCTTGGCAGGGGCAGAAGGACTTGAACCCTCGGCACTCGGTTTTGGAGACCGATGCTCTACCAACTGAGCTATACCCCTAAAAATAAAAAAACGCTTGTCTGGTGGACCATCACGGACTCGAACCGCGGACCGACCGGTTATGAGCCGGTTGCTCTAACCAACTGAGCTAATGGTCCGAACAAGCAAGATTTATTATAGCATAAAAATCCGATTTGTCAATAGTATAAATCAACTTTTCTTTCAAAATTTTTTAAAGGTTGATTATTATCGGCATTACACCGTTTTTTTCTATATCTATCACCGCATAGCTTGCTCTCCCGTCTCTGGGCTGCGAGCAGGAACCGGGGTTAACAATATATATACCGTCTTCATATAATATCCTTGAAACATGCGTATGACCGTAAAGAGCAATATCGCAATTTCTTTCCGCGGCGGCGTTTTTCAACCGCTCAATACCGTACTTTACCGAAAGCGTATGCCCGTGTGTATAAAGAATATTATGTCCTGCCGCATTCGCAACGCCGACAGGAGGATATTCGGAAAAAAAGTCACAGTTGCCCGATACGATATTGAATATTTTATTCGGATATTCATACCGCATATCTTCAATATCGGCTGTTATATCGCCTAAAAAGAAAATCATATCAGAATCAGGCTGTGCTTCAAGTATTTTGCGTATAACACTGCTGTTTCTGTGCGAATCCGAAATTACGGTAATTCTCATTTTGTCCACCTATTCTATTATATTTTGTATTCTCATAAAATTAAGAGTAGAAAAAAACGGAGGTATTGCTATGAATAATGAAAAAATCGATAAACAAAAGCTGTTAAAAGCACTGTTGGCGTCTTCCGGAGGTAAAATTAACCCAAACGCAATAAACGGCGCCGTAAACAACAACGATACCGGTGCGCTGTTAAACAGCCTGTCTGCAGAGGACCGTCAAAGAATAAACAGTGTTATGTCCGATAAAAAAAATCTTGAACAAACACTTAAAAGTCCGGAGGCGCAGGCAATACTCAAATCCATTCTAAAGGGCGGAGGAAAAAATGGATGATTTAAGCTCCAAGCTTACCGATATTCTGAACGACCCTGACAGTATGGAACGGGTGCGTCAAATGGCGGAGAGCATACTCGGCGGCTCGGAAGAGCCGTCTTCTCCGCCCCCTCCTCAGCCCGCGCTTCCCGATTTAGCCGATTTGGGCGGCGCCTTAGGCAGTGACGATTTAAGAACGATCGTGTCCGTAATATCAAAAATGAAAAGCTCCGGAAACGATACAAGAGTACAGCTTATTTATGCGCTTAAACCGCATCTCAGCGATGAACGCAAGGCACGGGCGGATACGGCAATAAAGCTTCTTAAGCTTCTTGATGTAATGCCGCTGATTAAGGAAAGCGGTCTTTTAAAGCTTTAAACGGAGGAGAATATGACCGAAAACGATTTTATGCGACAACAGCAGGCGGCGGTTGAGCGTATGCGTGAAATGAACGCAAGAGCCGCAAAAGCTCCCGGCGGTAACAAAATGCCGCCGGTACCGTCGTTCGTAAGAGTGCCGCCTCAAAGAAATAATCAAACCAAGGAAGAACCCGACAGTGCAAAAAACACCGAAAAGAAAATGCAAAAAGAACCTAACGGATTTTTCGGAACCGACATACCGTTTTTAGGCAAGCTTTTTAAGGACTCGGACAGCACGCTTATACTCGGTCTTTTGTTGATTTTGATGAGTGAAAAGGCTGATAAGAAGCTGTTATTTGCACTTGTTTACATATTGCTTTAAGTGCCGTAATTTTTGCAAAAATGTTGTTTATGTAAACTCGGACAACCTTAGGAGTTATCCAACTTATCCACCGTTATATTAACATTTTAAACACCAAAAAGGGAAAAAATCCCGATTTTCCGTTTCGTTTCGGTGGATAACTATGTTAATAAGTTGAATAATCCTTTATTCATAATAAAATGAATAAAAAATTTATGTAAAGCTTTCGAGCTTTTTCGACAATGCTATTTCCGCTTCATTTTCTTTAATTTTTCCTTAAGCCCATCGGTAATTCGCCTTGATTCGACAGCCTTCTGTATTGCCTTATTATAAGTAAAATCGTCAAGTGTACAGGTTTCCATAAACACAACCGTTTTTTCGGTTTGCTTTGCAAGCGCAGTTGCCGTAAGCCAAGCAACTCCCATCTTATAGTAGTAACCGTCATTTTTATATTTATCCGCAAGTATTAACACGGTATCTATGTATTCTTCGGTTAGGTAATAGGTCATCAACATTACGACGGCAATACGCATATAATATGTTTTTCCGCTTTCTAAAAAAGCAATCAGTCTTTCAAGAACGAAGGCTTTATTTTTTTCGCACTGCTTGAACGATTGGCACAATATGTCGCAGGTGCTCCAGTTATCTGTATGTTCCGCGGCTTTGCAAAAATACCGCCAAAGAACCTCAATATCCGCCTTTGTTTTACCGAGAACATAGGAGTATAAAAATAACATTTCCATACTTGAAAAATCGCACTCGTTTAAAAAGCTTTCCCCGTACCCGTCACGGCATATTTCATTTGCCAGCCTTTTAAGAGTCGGCAGTCTGACGCCGATAAGCGGATAATCCGATTCCTTTATAAGACCGAATGAAAAATCCCTGTATTTCTCTTCCGAATTTTCGGTGAGAAATTTTTTTATCTCCGTTATACACATTTTATCTACCTCACATACTATTGTATCATAATACAAAAGAAAAAAACATCTTTATTTTTTAACAAAAATGTAGTATTATATTATGGTGTGAGGTGCAGTATGAAAAGAACCAAAATTAAAGACAGAGTTTTACCCGATTATACAAGGGGCGAGGAAATATTTAATATGGTATCGCACATTGTCGGCGGCGCTTTCGGTATAGCGGCGCTTGCCACCTGTGTGGTAAAGGCATTTTTAAACGGCGACCCGTATCAGATTGTAAGCGCCTTTATTTACGGATTTTCAATGGTTTTGCTTTATACCATTTCAAGCGTTTATCACGGGCTTATACCCGAAACCGCAAAAAAGGTGATGCAGGTAATCGACCACTGTACGGTATTTATACTTATAGCCGGTACATATACCCCGGTTTCCCTGTGCTCACTTAGAACGCACAGCACTCCCTTAGGCTGGACGGTATTCGGAATCGTGTGGGGTGTTTCCGCGCTCGGAATAACGCTTAACGCAATAGATTTAAAGAAATACCGCGTATTTTCCGGAATATGCTATATAGCCCTCGGCTGGTGCATAGTCTTCACGGGCAAAACCGCAATAGACGCCATAGGCAAAACAGGCTTTTTATGGCTTCTTGCCGGCGGAATTTCGTATACGGTGGGCGCGGTGCTTTACGGGATTGCGGGAAGAAGCGTACACCGCTATATGCATTCGGTATTTCACATATTTGTGGTTATAGGAAGCATTTTACAGTATTTTTGCGTACTGTTATATATATTGGTTTAGGAGAATGAGATATGAAAGACTTTGTAATTGTAACTGATTCCTGCTGTGACCTTACGGACGCGCTTGCAAAAAAAGCGGAGCTTACCGTAATACCTATGGTACTGAATATTTCAGGCAACGAATACCATAATTACCTTGACGAAAGAGAGATAAGCTCAAAGGATTTTTACGCAAGACTGCGTTCCGGCGAAAACGCCTCCACCTCCGCTGTAAATATGGATGTTTTCACCGGCGTTTTTGAAGATATTTTAAAGCAGGGCAAGGATGTGCTGTATATCGGATTTTCTTCGGGGCTGAGCAGTACTTACCATGTAAGCACGCTTGTAGCCGAGGAGCTTTCAAAAAAATACCCCGACAGCAAAATTTACTGCGTTGACACCCTCGCCGCTTCTATGGGAGAGGGATTGCTCGTTTATCTTTCGGCGCTGCAAAAGCATGCGGGCAAAAGCATTGAGGAGGTCCGTGATTTTGCGGAAAACAATAAGCTTAAGCTCTGCCATTGGTTCACGGTTGACGATCTTAATCACCTGAAGCGCGGCGGAAGAGTTTCCGCAACCACCGCTTTTGTGGGTTCCCTGCTTAACATTAAGCCGATACTCCATGTCGACGATGAGGGTCACCTTATCAACGTAGGCAAGGTAAGAGGAAGAAAGCTGTCCATTGAGACTATATTTGAAAATATGAAAAAAAGCGCGATTGATCCGTCCGAACAGATTATTTTCATAAGCCACGGAGATTGCGAGGAAGACGCGCTTACGCTTAAGAAAATGGTAGAGAAAGAATTCCATCCGAAAGAAATCCATATCAACACAATAGGTCCGGTTATCGGCGCACATTCGGGACCGGGTACTCTCGCTCTGTTCTTCTTAGGCACACATCGGTAACAACTAAATATCAGAGAATTACAAACCGCCCAAAAAGCGGTTTGTTTTTTTGCTTGACAAATACCCCCATAGGGTATATAATCTATGCGGATACCGATAAAGCGTTATTCTCGGAATATGCTTTAAATTGGGTATAATACTTAAAAAGAAGGGAAACTGTTATGAAGGAAGAACGGTATAATATAAGCGGTATGTCCTGTGCCGCCTGCTCCTCTTCGGTGCAAAGGGTAGTATCAAAGCTTGACGGCGTTGAAAGCTGTGAGGTAAACCTTGTAACCGAAAAAATGACTGTGGTTTACGACGAAACAAAAACGGGTCCCGCAGACTTTAAAAAATCCGTAGAGCGCGCGGGCTTCGGAATCTCGCCCGAAACCGCCGAAAAGGAAGAAAAAAGTGAAGAGAAGCCTAAGGAAAAAAGCGATTTACCGATACTTATTGTTTCATCTGTGCTGTCGGCTGTACTGCTTTATGTATCTATGGGTCAAATGCTTGTAAAAAATCTGCCTGTTCCGTTTTTTATGAATATGAACAGCGACCCCGCCGGATTTGCCCTTACCCAGCTTTTGCTTTGCATACCGGTAATATATATGGGCAAAAGATTTTTTACAACCGGTATTCCCCTGCTTTTAAGAGGAAATCCTAATATGGATTCGCTTGTGGCAATAGGCGCCGGAGCGTCGTTTATTTACAGCGTCGTTATGACATACGCTATCCCCTATTATCACCATGCGGTTCATAATCTTTATTATGAAAGCGTTGCGGTGGTAATAACGCTCGTAGCGCTCGGCAAGCACCTTGAGCTCCGCAGTCAGAAAAAGACCGCCTCGGCAATTAAAAAGCTTATGGAATTAAGTCCCGATACCGCAGTGGTGCTCCGTGACGGCGAGGAAATTACGGTTCCCACAAAGGAAGTAAAGGTCGGGGAAATACTGGTGATAAAGCCCGGCGCCAAAATTCCGCTTGACGGAACGGTCACAGGGGGCTTCAGCAGTGCCGACGAATCAATGCTTACCGGTGAAAGCATACCGGTGGAAAAAACCGAGGGCAGCAGCGTCATAGGCGGCAGTATAAACCTTAACGGTGTTATTTACGCCAAGGTTACAAAGGTAGGAGAGGACACGGCGCTTGCGAAAATAATCAAGTTCGTAGAGGACGCTCAGAACAAGAAAGCTCCTATTTCAAAGACGGCAGACAAGGTCGCCGGCATTTTCGTTCCGGCGGTAATAATAATCGCGTTTCTTGCCGCCGCCGCATGGCTTATCTCAGGCAAGGAAATCTCCTTTGTTCTTAAGGTATTTACAGGCGTGCTCGTTATTGCCTGCCCGTGTGCGCTCGGTCTTGCAACGCCCACGGCAATTATGGTTGGTACGGGACTCGGCGCCGCAAACGGCATACTGATACGAAACGGCGAAATACTTGAAATAACCCACAAGGTAAAAGCGGTTATTTTTGATAAGACCGGCACTGTTACCGTAGGCAAGGCCGCCGTGACCGATGTTTGCGCCGATGATGCAAATAAGCTTTTATACTATGCGACTGCCGCAGAATCGGGTTCAGACCACCCGTTAGCCAAAGCGGTTACGGATTATGCGGCAGATAAGGGTCTTTCCCCCACCCGTCCCGAAGCACTTGAAAATGTATCGGGTAAAGGCTTGCGCTGTACGGTTGACGGAAAAGCAGTATTACTTGGAAATGCCGTGTTTTTAAAAGAAAGCGGTATAGATATTAAAAAATATGAGGAAAGCGGTAAAAGGCTTGCGGGCGAGGGTAAATCGCTTATATATGTTGCGGCGGATAACGATATTCTCGGCTTAATAGCCGTTGCGGACAGTGTGCGTGATACCTCTGCCTCGGCGTTTGACCGTCTTAAAAAGCTCGGTATTCACACGGTAATACTTTCGGGCGACAACAAGGCGTGCGCCGATTATATCGGCTCCTTAGTAGGCGCGGACGAGGTATATTCCGAGGTTCTGCCCGAGCAAAAAGCCGAAATTGTTTCCGAAATACGCAAAAAATACGGTACTGTTATGATGGTCGGCGACGGAATAAACGACGCCCCTGCTCTTTCCGAGGCCGATATAGGCTGTGCAATCGGCGGAGGGAGCGATATTGCAATCGAGGCGGCGGATATTGTTCTTATGAAGAGCGATCCCATAGATGTTCCGAGATCTATACGCCTAAGCCGTCTTACAATTACAAATATCAAGGAAAATTTGTTCTGGGCGTTTTGCTATAACACGGTTTGCATACCGATAGCCGCAGGTGTACTCTATCTGTTCGGCGGACCGCTTTTAAACCCGATGCTGGCAGGACTTGCAATGTCCTTAAGTTCTGTATTTGTAGTCAGCAACGCTTTAAGATTAAGGAGTAAAAAACTATGAGTGAATGTGAGTGCTGTAAAAAGCAAAAGCACCGCAGTGAGGCCGAATACCGTTCCCTTATAAACCGTCTCAACCGCATTGAGGGTCAGGTTCGCGGCGTTAAAAGTATGCTTGAAAACGAGGCCTACTGCACCGATATACTGATACAGGTATCGGCAATCGGAGCGGCGCTTAACGCATTTAACAAGGAACTGCTTTCAAACCACATACACACCTGTGTGGCTGAAAATATACGCAAGGGCGACGACAGTGTTATCGACGAGCTTGTCGCCACCCTGCAAAAGCTTATGAAATGAGGAAATGAAAATGGAAAGAAAAATCTCTGTACCAGATATGCACTGCGACGGTTGTGTAAGCCGCATTGAAAAAGCGCTTAAGGCCGAAAAGCTTGACTTCAGCGTATCGCTTGAAAACAAGACCGTTACGGTAAACGGCTGTGAAAACTGCCTTAAAACTGCGGTTGACACACTGAACGACCTCGGATTTACCCCGAGCGTAATTTAATCAAGAGAATAAAAAGCGGCAGGATTTGTTATCCTGCCGCTTTTTTACAGCTGTAAATATTTAATAAGGTTCGGTATCTGCGATTCGAAATTTACGCCCAACCTCGGGTCTGTATCCTCTTCCATAGTCTTTTTTATACAGGCGGCGGTAAAATTAACCGCTATCTGCGCCGCCGCTTTAAGGCTCCTGCCGTTCATAAGCGCCGCCGTTAAAGTGCTTGAAAAAATATCGCCCGTACCGTGATACATACGCCCGAGCCGTTCTGTGAAAACATACGATTTTTTCTCACCGTCATAAACCGCCGCGCCTATCCGTCTTTCATCATAATATACGCCGGTAAGAACTATCTTTGAATGAGTCTTCACATAAAGTCCCTCAAGCAATGCGTTTATATAATCCTCGCTGTACGGTCCTTCACGGAACCTTACGCCAAGCATAAGCGCCGCTTCGGTTATATTCGGGGTAATTATATCCGCGGCAGAGCAAAGCTTAAGCATATAATCGGCGTAACCGCCGTCAAAGCCCTTGTAAAGCCTGCCGTTATCAGCCATAACGGGGTCCGTAATTAACAGCGTATCACTGCCGCTTATAAGGCGCGCCGCCTCCATTACAAGATATATCTGCTCCTTAGAGCAAAGATAACCCGTATAAACCGCGTCAACCGTAATACCCTCGCTTTTCCAGTGGCACGCGGTCGGCACAATATCGGAGCTTAGGTCCCTCACCGTATAATCCTTAAAACCGCCCGTATGCGTGGACAGCACTGCAGTAGGAATAACAGCCGTTTCCACCCCTGCGGCGGAAATTATCGGCAGGGCAACCGTAAGCGAGCATCTGCCGAGACAGGAAATGTCATGTATAGCCGCTACCCTTTTTTGCGCCATTGTCAACCCTTCTTTTTAAGGCATATATCCTTTAATATACATTCTTCGCAGTGCGGATTTCTCGCTGTGCATACTTCACGACCGAAAAGCACCGTTCTGTGGCAAAAGGCGTTCGATTTATCGGGCTCTAACAGCTTACGCATTTCCTTTTCAACCACAAGCGGATTTTTGGAATCGGTAAGACCGAGCCTGCCGCAAATTCTTATAAAATGCGTATCTGTTACAACAGCGGGCTTACCGTAAATATCTCCGCAAACAAGGTTTGCCGTCTTTCTTCCCACACCCGGCAGGGTGGTAAGCTCTTCTATTGTATCGGGCACTCTGCCGCCGAAGCGTTCGGTAATCTGTTTGCCTATACCCACTAAATCCTTTGCCTTTGTTTTATAAAGTCCGCAGGTCTTAATCAGCTCTTCTACCCTTTTTACATCCGCCGCCGCCATACTTTCGGCATTCGGAAAAGCCTTAAACAATTCAGGCGTCACCATATTGACGCGCTTGTCCGTGCATTGCGCCGAAAGCCTTGTTGCTATAAGCAGCTGAAAGGCGTCCTTATATTCAAGCGAGCATATTGCGTCGGGATACAGCCTTTCAAGTCTTTCTACCGCAGCCGCCGTTCTTTCCTTTTTACGCATTTGCCGCCTCAAGCTTTAAGTCTCCCGGCTTTATAAGCTTAAGCTTTCTCATAGCCTCGGAAACGGCAAGGCTTATAGCCGCGGGAAGAATGAAGTGCATAACAAGTATTTCGATTATCGTAACTATCGGTGTAAAGCCTGCGGCAATCATACTGTCATACGACATAAACTGACCCACAAGTCCCGATGTACCCATACCCGAGCCCACGGGATTGCTTACCATTTTAAGAACCGCGGATGAAACAGGACCTAAAATTGCGCTTGAAATTATTGCTGGAAGCCAAATAAGCGGATTTCTTACAATATTGGGAACCTGAAGCATGGAAGTGCCGAGACCCTGAGCTATAAGTCCTCCGAATTTGTTTTCACGGTAGCTTATTACCGCAAAGCCTATCATATTGCAGCAGCAGCCTATTGTAGCCGCGCCTGCGGCAAGACCTGTAAGTCCCATAGAAATTCCTATTGCGGCGGATGAAATAGGCAGTGTAAGGATTATACCCATAAGCACCGAAACCACAATTCCGCCTATTATCGGGCTTTTATCTACATTGATATTAACGAGCTGACCTATAAACTTCATTGCCGCCGAAATATAGGGTCCCGCAAAATACCCTGCGGCAGCTCCGCTTAAAATACAGCAAACAGGTGTGACTATTATATCCACCTTTGTTTTGCCTGAAACCAAAGCGCCTATCTCTATTGCGATATACGCCGCTATAAACGCACCGAGAGGTTCGCCCGGAGCGCCTATTTTATAAGCCTCGTTCGCTATATTCGGAAAAGCGCCCCCCATCCCGGCAACAGCCGCCGCAACGGTTGTAAGCGGAGTTGATTTAAGCTTGCAGGCGACGCCGACGCCTATTCCCGCACCTGTTACGGTTTTAGCGACATTTCCCATTGCCGTAAGATATTCGCCTACAATATTGTTTCCCACCAATTTGCCTATCTGACAGATAATCGTTCCGATAATAAGCGTTGAAAAAAGTCCGTACGCCATTCCCGAAAGACCGTCTATAAACAAACGATTCAGAAATTTTTTCATTGTCCGTTCCCCCAATGGCTGCCGCACTACCGATAGCCCCGTTATTTTATATAAACTTATTATACAAAAAACCGTCTCTTTTCACAATGGCGTATATAACGATTTTTTATGACAATACTATTAGTAATTTTAGACAGAGTAGCTTAAACGGAGGCAGAACATTGAAAACAATAGCATTTTTTGACGCAAAATCATACGACAGAGAGAGCTTTGCGAATTTCAGAAACGACGAGCTTAACATACGATTTTTTGAAAACAAGCTTAATAAGGAAACCGTAAGTATGGCGGCGTGCTGTGACGGCGTATGCGCATTTGTAAACGATACAATCGACCGCGAGGTCATAGACAAGCTTGACGAATACGGAGTAAAAATAATAGCTATGCGCTGTGCCGGCTACAACAATGTTGATTTAAAGGCGGCGGCAGGAAGAATAAGGGTGGTAAGAGTTCCGGCATATTCGCCGTATGCCGTTGCCGAGCACGGTATGGGACTGCTTTTAACCCTTAACCGCAAAATTCACCGTGCATATATCAGAACCCGCGATCATAACTTTTCATTAGAGGGTCTTATAGGCTTCGATATGCACGGCAAGACCGTGGGAATTATAGGCACTGGAAAAATCGGGCGTTGCTTTGCCGATATTTGCGAGGGCTTCGGTATGAATATACTGGGCTTTGACCCGTACGAAAGTCCCGAATTTGCGGGAAAGTATGTAACGCTTGACGAGCTTTTGGAAAAAAGCGATATAATTTCGCTCCACTGCCCCCTGACCCGTGAAAACAAGCACCTTATATCCGACGAGACCATAAGCAAAATGAAAAAGGGCGTTTATATTATCAACACATCAAGAGGTCAGCTTATTGACACACAGGCGCTTAATAACGGACTTAAATCAGGGAAAATAGGCGCCGCGGGGCTTGATGTATATGAGGAGGAGACCTCGCTGTTCTTTGAGGATTTCTCCGACGAGGTAATAACCGACGACACCCTTTCAACTCTTATTGCAATGCCTAATGTAATTGTAAGCTCACATCAGGCATTTTTAACAAAAGAAGCTTTAAGCGCAATAGCCGAAACCACCGTTAAAAACTTCCTTGACTATTTTTCGGGCAACGAGCTTAAAAATGAAATATCGGTATAAAATTTTCTTGACAGATATATTTGTCTGTGGTAGAATTGCTTTTATATTCGAGGGAGTAGTGGCGCCTTTTGGGGGCGTTACAAGTCAACACACTGACTGTATGCTTTTACGGTCTGGCTTGTATTAAAGAACGAGACTCGGGTGCATTTCGGCGCCCGAGTCTTATTTTTTACCAAAATTTAAGGAGAATTTGTATGGGTATTTTTGAATTGTTTTTAATTGCGGTGGGTCTTTCAATGGACGCCTTTGCGGTTTCCGTATGTAAGGGGCTGTCTACACGGCAGCTTAAACCGAAGCATTATCTTATAATAGGCGCCTGGTTCGGCGGATTTCAGGCTTTAATGCCAACGATAGGCTATTTGTTAGGCTCAACCTTTGAAAAATACATAACACAGTACGACCACTGGATAGCCTTTGTTCTGCTTTCGTTTATCGGCGGCAATATGTTAAGAGAGGGCCTTTCAAAAGAAACCGAAGAAGCAAACAGCTCCTTCGGCTTCGGTACAATGGCAGTCCTTGCGACAGCTACAAGTATTGACGCGCTGGCAGTCGGCATAACCTTTGCCCTGCTGCCCGATGTCAACATAGTAGCGGCTGTTCTGTTTATAGGCACCATTACATTTATAATTTCGGGAATAGGTCTTAAGGTCGGAAATGTATTCGGTCTTAAATATAAGAACAAGGCCGAAATAGCCGGCGGACTTATTTTAATACTTATCGGTCTTAAAATACTGCTTGAGCATCTCGGAATACTGAATTTTTAAGGCACACTCACAGCGCGGCGAAAGCCGCGCTGCCTTTCTTTTTAAGCCAAAAATACAGGACAGCCGAAATTGCGAGCGTAAGAACCGCAAACGCCGCCATATATATAATATAGCCTAATTTATCGCCCGCAATAAAGAACAATACCCCGTATATAATCGGGTAGCTTATATTTACAAGAAGCGATAAGCCGACGCTTGCGCTCTGTTTTATCGGCGATATTTCACTCGTCCAGTTAAGATTCGGCAGCTTAACAGCCAAAAACAAGCCGAAAAGCGCGGAAAACAGTATGTAAAGCACGGAAATGAGCAATACAAGAACAAACTCCATTGCTGTGTACCGACATACAACAGCAGTGCATATAAAGGCAAATAAAAGCGGTATGCCCGTAAGCATAAGCTGAAGCTTAAGCTTTGCTTTAAGCACCTGCCACGGTCTTACGGGAAGCGACTGCAAAAGCCAAAGGCTTTTACCCTCAAGCGAAACCGACGGTGCGGTTATATCGTTCATTGAAGCAAAAAGGCACAAAAGCGCAGATACAACGATTGCGATAACGCCCGAATTTTCAGGCAGGATCTCATCTAAAAGCTCGACTATTCCCCTACCCTTAATAAGCACTGCCGCACCGCCTATAACAAGGAACAAAACACCCAAACCGCAGTTAAGCATATAGTTAGGGCTTGAAATAAACCGTGAATATTCTTTATGAAGAAGCGCATTTTCAACGCTTTTTTGCTTTACGGGAGAAGCCTTATACAGCTTTTTGGCGGTAGCTCCCGTTGCGGTGGCAACCTTTAAAAAGCTTGACGAAATCATACGCCACATAATTAAAAACAGCGCTATTACAACCGCGGCGACCAAAAGCATATCCTTAAAATCGCCTGCCGCCGAGTTTCCGAAAACATAAATCGGGTAAGCGGCGCCCTTAATTTTCTCGCCGTAGACCGCGGCGTTTTGTATAAGGTCCGTTATAACGCTTTGCGCTTTAAAATAAACAAAATAATATGCGCCGAAGAAAACAAGAGAAATAAACACCGTTATAAAGCTTTTGTTTTTAAGCTTTAAGCTTATTCTTGCGACCACGTATCCGAGCGCCGCCGAAAGCGTAAGCACAAAAACCGAAATAAGCGCAATAAAGAGTATACCGCACAAAACAGCGGCAGGCTTTGCGGACGCCGCAATCCAGTAAACTATAACCGCCGGCAGGAGCACAATGCCCGAATACATAAGCCCCATAAGATAGACGCCGAGCAAACGGGCAATCATAATCGCGTTTACGGGTATCGGCATTGAGAGGAGCAAATCGTTATCCTTTGAAAGATAAAGCCCCGCGTATGTATTGAAAACGCTTCCGAATACTCCTAAGAATATTGCTATAAGTCCCATAATCGCAAAATATAGCCAGTCAAGCCCGGCAGAGGACAACGCGCCGCACATTGACCACGAAAGCACGGTGAAAACACCGCCCAAGATACCTATCATAAGCAAAACAAACAGTACGATATACGCCGCCGTTGCCGCCTTAGAACGGGCCTTATTCTTTTTTGCGTCGTAATAATAGCTGCGGAAGATTTCCGTAAGCTGTTTTTTTAAGAGAATTTTTATCATTCTTCTCCCTCCAGCTCAAGGAATACCTGTTCAAGCGAATCGTCGCCCTTTACCTCCTCCATAGTTCCCGAACGGATAAGCTTGCCCGATTTTATTATCGCAACCTTATCGCAAAGCTTTTCGGCAACCTCAAGCACATGGGTCGAGAAGAATATGGCGCCGCCGTTATCGCACACCTCACGCATCATTTCTTTAAGCAAATGCGCGGCCTTCGGGTCAAGACCGACAAACGGTTCATCCATAATTATAAGCTTCGGGTCATGTATCCACGCCGCGATAATGGCAAGCTTTTGCTTCATACCGTGGGAATATGCGGCTATCGGCTGAGCCAAATCGCCCGTTATTTCAAAAAGGTCGGCATATTTTTTAATGCGCTCACTGCGCTCCGCGGCGGAAACGCCGAAAATATCCGCAATGAAATTAAGGTATTTTATTCCTGTCATATAATCGTACAGATCCGGATTATCGGGTATATACGCAGTAATCCTCTTACATTCAAGCGGCTGTGCTTTCACCGATTTTCCGTCTATGTGAATTTCACCCTCGTCAAACTGCAAAATACCCGCAACCGACTTTAAGGTTGTGGTTTTGCCGGCTCCGTTATGGCCTATAAAGCCGTAAATTTCACCCGGCATAATATGTAAGCTTAAATTATCTACCGCTTTTTTGTCCCCATAAATCTTAGTTAAATTATCGATTTTAAGCATTTTTCTCTCCCTTTATTACTTAATTTCCACACCGCCGAAAACGGCCGCCGCATTTACATAAAGCGTATGGCAGTTTTCCTGCGGCTTTCTGCCCGTATCGTCCGAAACTCCGCCGAACAACGAATTTGAGCACACCTTAATATTAACATTTTCCGGCGCAAAAATATCTATTCCGCCGAACACCGCTTTAGCGTCTATAACGCAGTCGTCCTCGATTACGGCGCCGCGAAGGTCACATTCCACGCCGCCGAACACCGCAGTAAGAGCGGTATACGAAAACTTTTCGCCCGTAAATTTAAGCTCACTTCCCGAAAATACCGCTGTGCCGCTTTGGTTCAGGTGATTTTGGGACTTAATTCGTTTTACCGCTTCGCCATCTCTGTATATTAAATTGGAAACAATTATTTTTATACCTGCAATGACGATTACAATAGGGATAAAAAGCTTCCATATGTAGGAAAATTTAAAAATTCCCTGACAGCAAAGCAACAAAATTATTCCGAGACACAGTCCCGCAAGATTTCCGAATTTGTCCCTCTCTGTAATAAGACCGATAGCGCACGGAACTATTATAAACAAAGTCCACCAACCGTCAAAAAACAAATTAATGTCAATTACATTCGTGCTGTTAAGCACCCAAATTACCCCGAGAGCAATCAAAGCCGCTCCCCATAAAATACCGTTAAGTTTTTTCATATTTTTTCCCCCTTGAGTTTTATTTTATAACATAACAGCTTCCGTGTCAAATTTCACTTCTTCATTCGCATAAGAAACACAAGCACGGCGGCAGTCAATGTGGCTAAAGCATACCCTGCCACCCACCATATATGCGGCGTAATGCTTCCGTAATTACCGTTCAAAACCGCCCTTTCAAGTTCCACCGCATGAACAAACGGCAGCATATAAGCAATTTTTTTAAACGCGCCGCCCACAAGGTCCAAATCGAACCATACGCCCGAAAGCCAAGCCGTTAAATTTGTAATCAAAGCGCCGCATATGCCGCCTGCCTGCTTAACAGTCAGCATACTGCCGAACAGAAGACCGAGCGCAATAAAGAAAACCGCAACGGGAATTATAAACACTACCGCCCAAATGACCGTAACTGTTAATTTAAGCCCCAAAAATGCGGCGGCTATGTAGCATATAACGCACTGCATTAAGGAAATCGGCAATATCGGTACGGCGTAACCGAAAATAAAATCCGCCGCCGTAAGCGGTGTTGTAAAAAGCCGTTCTGTAAGTGCGCTTTCCCTATCCTTTGCGATAAGCGTCGCCGAAAACAGTGTGATAAACGAAAGCCCGAAAACCGTTATTCCGGGTGTCAGAGACTTTATTTCAAACAGGTCTACGGGTATATTCGCCTGTATTGCGGAAAGCAAAAACAGTAAAATAAGAGGAAAACCCAGCCCGAATGAAAGCGTAACGGGGTCACGCAGTATCTCCTTTGATACTCTGCCCGAAAAAGCCGCAAGCTTCACCTGTTATTCCCCCTTTACAATGCTTATAAAAGCGTCTTCGAATTTATCCGTACCTGCGGATTTTTTAATCTCCTCGGGCATTCCGAGGCTGAGCAGTTTTCCGTTTTTCATTATACCCACACGGTCGGAGAGCGTTTCAGCCTCTTCCATATAATGAGTAGTCAGAATTATTGTTATTTTACCCTTGAGCGAACGGATAATATCCCAAAGCTCGCTCCTTGCTATAACATCAAGACCGAGGGTCGGTTCGTCCAAAAATAAAATCTGCGGTTCGCTTATAAGCGCCATTGCGATACTGAGCCGCCTTTGCCAGCCGCCCGAAAGCTTACCTGCTTTTTTTGCCGTTATCTCCTCAAATCCGAACAGCTTTATCAGCTCGTCGGTCTTATTGCGGCTCTTTTCTTTTGAAAAGCCGTGAACGCCGCACATAAGCATTAAATTTTCCCTTACATTAAGGTTAGGCGCAACCGCCGTTTCCTGCGGTGAAATTCCTATAATGCTTTTTACCGCGGCGGAATCGGAAACAATGCTTTTCCCGAGCAGCTCCGCATCCCCGTCCGTCGGCTTTACAAGGCAAGTAAGCATTTTAACCGTGGTTGTTTTGCCTGCTCCGTTTACGCCTAAGAGTGAAAAAAGCTCGCCCTTATGTATGCAAAGATCAAGCTTATTCACCGCCGTAATATCCTTATATTTTTTTGTAAGGTTTTTAATATTTACCGCTTCCATACAATATCTCCCCTATTATGAACCGAAACGGATTTTTAATCCGTTATACAAATCTGTAAGAGCGTTGCTTATAAACTCATCGTCCAAATTAAGATACGAGGTTGCCTCCATTGTTGCGATACCGTGAACAAACAGCCACATTTCAAGATGAAAACGATACGCCGTTTCCCTTGACATACCGGTGTTTTTAACTATTATATCGATAATCGGCGCTAATTCTTCCTTATTATCTGTAATTTCTTCCTCGGAGCGGTCACGCATAAAAAGAAGCTTGAAAAGCTCTTTGTTTTCCTTTGCGAAAAAGATATATCCCATTCCCGTTGCCTTATACGGCGGATATTTACCGCTTTTAATGTATCCGTTCAAAAATTCCTGATATTCACGGTCTGCCGCCTCAATTACCGCAAAGTGAAGTTCGTTCATATTTTCAAATATACTGAACAGCGGCTTTGAGGATGACCCGAGCCTTTCCGCAAGCGACCTTGCGGTCACAGCGGATATTCCCTTTTCCCTTGTAATCTCAAGGGCGGCGGCAACTATTTCCTCTTTTGTGAACATAAATTTTCTCGGCATAGCATACCTCCGTTTGTTAAGAAACATGTGTTGCGCTACATCTGTTGCTTATTATACGCCGAAAAAATAAATATGTCAAGACAGCAAAAACCGATAAACGCCAAAGCTGTTTATCGGTTTTAATTATACTTTTATGTTCCAAGCCCGTTGCCTTTAAAGGAAATCAGTTTTTTTATTACCTCGCCCGCAATAATCATTCCCACAACCGGAGGCACAAACGATGTACTTCCCGGTATCTGGCGGCGTTTTGAACAGCTCCTTTTTGTACCGGGAGGACAAACGCAGTTTCCTTTGCAGGTGTTTTCCGGTCCTTCAAGCGGAGTTAAGGGTATTTCCCTTGAATACACAACGGTTAAATGCTTTATTTTTCTTTTTTTAAGCTCGTTCCGCATTACCTTTGCAAGCGGACAAACCGAGGTTTTCGAAATATCCGCCACCTCAAAGGCGGTGGGGTCGGTTTTGTTGCCGGCGCCCATAGCGCTTATTATCGGCACTCCCGCCGCTTTTGCGTTTTCAATAAGCGTGAGCTTTCCCGTAACGGTATCTATCGCGTCTACAATGTAATCGTAAACCGACAAATCAAGCTGTTCCGCGGTATCGGGCATATAAAACATATTATGCTTATTTACCGTAATATCGTGATTTATCTGCTTTATCCGTTCCTCCGCCGCGTCCGTTTTGTATTTCCCCACCGTTTCGGTAGTTGCGTACAGCTGCCTGTTAATATTGGTAATACACACACGGTCGTCGTCTATTATATCAATAGTTCCCAAGCCGCTTCTTACAAGCGCCTCGGCAGTGTAGGAGCCTACTCCGCCGATTCCGAAAACCGCAACACGGGAAGCCTTTAAAATATCCATTTTTTCCTTGCCGAACAGCAATTCCGTTCTTGAAAACCTATTAAGCATACCATCTACTCCACAATTTTTTGCGCTATTATAATACACTTATTTCGCTTTAAAGTCAATATACACCCTATTACGAGTAAAAAATGTCAAATTCTGTAATTTTATAAGATTATAACACTTTTTTTGTTATAACGCTTGCATTTAACATATTTTAGTGGTAATATATGTAAAACAAACAACTTGGAGGTTGCGGGAAAAATGGGAAAAAAACTAAAAATTGTCATTGCGGATGATTCTACGGAATTAGGACAAAATTGCGCCAAAGCACTAAAAGGCTACGGTATGGATGTTTTGCTTTGCACAAAGGACGGACAAAGAGTGCTTGACACGGTAAAAAAAGAAAAACCTGATGTGATTTTGGCGGATGTTTTTATGCCTAATCTTGATATTTTGGGAGTACTTAACGGACTGAATGACATAAATTCAAAGGAACGGCCAATGGTAATGGCTATGTCAAGCTTTGACAACCAAAGGCTTGAAAAGGAAACACTTGACGCAGGCGCAAGCTACTATTTTTTAAAGCCGTTTGATATTAATACAATGGCTGAAAGAATTATACAGCTTTCGGGGTGGAAAAACGAAATATCGCCCGTTGTGGTAAAGGATAATGTGGTTACCGACCCCGAGCTTGAGCTTATGGTAACGGAAATTATACATCAGATAGGCGTTCCGGCGCATATTAAGGGTTATCATTATTTAAGGGAAGCAATAATACTCTCTGTTAAAAACAGCGACATACTGGGTTCTGTTACAAAGCTCCTGTATCCTACCGTGGCAAAAAACCACGGAACAACCTCCTCCCGTGTTGAACGAGCCATCCGACACGCAATAGAAGTTGCGTGGGACAGAGGCGATATAGATGTTTTAAATTCGTATTTCGGCTATACCATTCAAAACGACCGCGGAAAGCCGACAAACAGCGAATTTATAGCAATGATAAGCGATAAGCTGAGATTGCGGCTTAAAATAAGCTGATACATAAAAAGCTCCGAAGATGGATTTTATCCCTCTTCGGAGCTTTTCTTTTTTACTCAGCCGAATTAATACATTCCGCCTGCCTGTGCGGCAGCGGCAGCCGCGGCGTTTGCGGCAGCGGCGTCTTCCTTCTTGTCGGCAACAAGGCTCTCGGTTGTAAGAACCATTGAAGCTACGGAAGCCGCATTTTCAAGAGCCGAACGGGTAACCTTTGTCGGGTCAACGATACCGGCGTCTATCATATCGGTGTAGGTCTCGTTATAAGCGTCAAAGCCGTAATTTACCTTGCCGCTGTTAACAATCTTATCAATAATTACAGAGCCCTCAAGTCCTGCGTTAAAGGCAATCTGCTTAATCGGAGCTTCAAGCGCTTTAAGAACTATATTAACGCCTGTCTTTTCATCGCCCGATACGCTGTCAAGCAAGGTCTTAACCGCCGGAATAGCGTTTACAAGCGCTACGCCGCCGCCTGCAACGATACCCTCTTCAACAGCCGCTTTTGTAGCGGAGAGAGCGTCCTCAATGCGGAGCTTTTTATCCTTCATTTCGATTTCGGTAGCGGCACCGACCTTAATAACGGCAACACCGCCGGCAAGCTTTGCAAGTCTCTCCTGAAGCTTCTCTTTATCAAAGTCAGAGGTTGTAACGGCAAGCTCGTTCCTTATTTGAGCTACTCTGTCCTTGATAGCGTCGGAATCGCCCGCGCCGTCAACAATAATGGTGTTTTCCTTTGTAACCTTTACCTGACGGGCCTTACCGAGCTGTTCCATAGTGGTATCCTTAAGCTCAAGACCGAGTTCCTCGGAAATAACCTCACCGCCTGTAAGGATAGCGATGTCTCTGAGCATCTCCTTGCGTCTGTCGCCGAAGCCCGGAGCCTTAACGGCAACGCAGGTGAATGTACCGCGGAGCTTGTTTACGATAAGGGTTGAGAGAGCCTCGCCCTCGATATCCTCGGCAATTATAAGAAGCTTCTTGCCTGCCTGAACTATCTGTTCAAGAAGCGGAAGTATCTCTTGAATGTTGGAAATCTTCTTATCGGTTATAAGGATAAGCGCGTCGTCGATAACAGCCTCCATTTTATCGGAATCGGTTACCATATAGGGGGTGATGTATCCTCTGTCGAACTGCATACCCTCAACTACCTCCGAGTAGGTCTCGGCGGTCTTCGACTCCTCAACGGTGATAACGCCGTCGGCGGTTACCTTGCTCATAGCCTCGGCAATAAGCTTGCCTATAACCTCGTCGCCCGAGGAAACGGTTGCTACACGGGCAATGTCATCGCTTCCGCTTACCTTCTTGGAATTTTTGATAACGGTATCAATAGCGGTATCAACGGCATTTTTAATGCCTTTCTTAACTACCATCGGGTTAGCGCCTGCGGCAACATTCTTCATACCCTCTTTAATAAGAGCCTGCGCAAGAACGGTTGCGGTTGTGGTTCCGTCGCCGGCGGCGTCGTTTGTCTTAACGGAAACTTCCTTTACAAGCTGTGCGCCCATATTCTCAAACGGGTCCTCAAGCTCAATTTCCTTTGCTATTGTAACGCCGTCGTTAGTGATAAGGGGTGAGCCGTATTTCTTATCAAGAACTACATTTCTGCCCTTGGGTCCCAGCGTTACCTTTACAGCGTCGGCAAGCTTATCAACGCCTGCCTGAAGAGATTTTCTGGCGTCTTCGCCGAAAATAATATTTTTAGCCATAATAACTCTACCTCCGATTATTCAACTATTGCGAGAATATCCGACTGATGAAGAATGGTGTATTCCTCTCCGTCAATCTTGATGTCTGTTCCGGAATATTTGGCGGCAACTACACGGTCGCCCTCTTTTACGGACATCTTTACTTCTTTTCCGTCTATAATTCCGCCGGGGCCTACTGCCACTACAACGGCGATCTGCGGTTTTTCTTTTGCGGCGGAAGTTAAAACTATGCCGCTTTTTGTGGTTTCTTCAGCTTCTGTTGCTTTGATAACAACATTATCTGCCAAAGGCTTAAGTTTCATAACAAAATTCCTCCAAACTTGATTTTAAAAAGACATATAAAACACATCTTTTTAATCGGCAATATACATTATAAACGAAAATCAGGGAAAGTCAATAGTGCATTTCAAAAATTAAACTATTGTTAATATTTTGCAAGATTTTTGCTTATTTTTTCAAGTACGCTTTCAAATATAAACAGCTCCTCGGGCGTTAGAGACTGAAGTGCGGCCGAGAAAAACTTTTCCTCCGACATTGCGGCGGACTTTGCCGTTATTCCGCCCCTGCCGGTAAGGAGAATTTCTCCGCCCGAAATTTCGGCAAGCTTATTTTCGGTAAGCTTTGCCGCTACATCCTCGCCGCAGACAGAATTTACCTTATCAAGCTCCGCCTTATGCTCGGGCATTTCAAAAATATATACAAGCGCGCGAACCTCGTCCTTAGTTATTCCCGAACGCCTTGCCGCCGCTTCGGCGCAGCTGTCGCACGCCCCGAAAAAATCCTTTTGGAGCTTTAAAAACCTTGATGCGTTAATACTGTTATTCATAATTATAAAAAGACACCCTCCGTATTTTGTACCTATCTATTCTAATACGGAAGGTGTAATTTGTAAATGCCTTATTTTAATGTATCGGCAATTTTATATATAAGCTTTTCGGATTTTTCCCAACCGAGGCACGGGTCGGTAATTGATTTTCCGTAGATATGCTCGCCGATCTTCTGCGAGCCGTCCTCTATGTAGCTTTCAATCATAAGCCCCTTTACCATTGAGCGGATATCCTTGTTGTGGTTGCAGCTGTAAACAACATCCTTTGCGATTCTTACCTGTTCAAGATACTGCTTGCCCGAATTTGCGTGGTTTGTATCTACTATAACCGCGGGATTGACAAGCTGTGTGGAGGCGTAAAGCTCATAAAGCTTTACAAGGTCCTCATAGTGATAATTTGACACATTTTTCCCCGCAAAATCTATATAGCCTCTGAGTATTGCGTGTGCATAGGGGTTGCCGTCGCTTACGACCTCCCATCCTCTGTATATGAATGTGTGCTTATGCTGTGCCGCGGTTATCGAGTTCATCATAATGGTGAGGTCGCCGCCTGTCGGATTTTTCATACCCACGGGTATATCAAGTCCGCTTGCGGTAAGCCTGTGCTGTTGGTTTTCAACCGAACGGGCGCCTATTGCGACATAGGAAAGCAAATCGGAAAGGTAACGGTGGTTATCCGGGTAAAGCATTTCGTCCGCGCAGGAAAAGCCGTAATCGTGCAGAGCCGCCATATGCAGTTCCCTTATTGCCACTATGCCTTTGAGCATATCGGGCGTACCGTCGGGATTCGGCTGATGAAGCATACCCTTGTATCCGTCTCCCGTTGTTCTGGGCTTATTTGTGTAAATTCTCGGTACTATCAGTATTTTGTCCTTTACCTCTTCCTGTACCCTTTTAAGCCTTGATATATAATCAAGCACAGGCTCGCGGCTGTCGGCAGAGCAGGGTCCTATTACAAGAATAAATTTATCCGATTCCCCCGAAAAAATCCTTTTAAGCTCCGCATCTCTCTCCGCCTTTATCGCCGCGTCCTTATCGGTTACGGGATAACGGGTCTTTATCTGCTGCGGAATGGGCAGCTTTCTTAAAAATTTCATATTCATAATACTTACCTCTTATAAATGCTTGTTAAAGCGTTTTCTGCGTTCGGTCGAAAGTCTCATCATAGCCCTGATGCCTTCCCTGTCGCCCGACTCGATTTTTTCCATAAGCTCGTCAAATGCGGTTTTAAAGCTTCGCATTTCATTAAGCAGAGCGTCGCGGTTGTCAAGAAAAAGCTCGCTCCACATCTCGTCGTTAATTCTTGCTATCCTCGTAAGGTCGCGGAACGAGTCACCCGTATAGTATTCAAGGTCGGGCGTATTGTTACAGCACATAAGCGTGACCGCAATACAGTGCGTCAGCTGTGACAGGAAGGCTATCATTTCATCGTGCATCCCAACAGAAAGCTCTGCCACCTGATGAAAGCCGAGCTTTTCGCCCAAGTCACGGCAAAGCTCAACCGCTCCCGCAGTATTTTTTTCGGTGGGAACCACTATGTAGTTAGCGCCCTTAAATATTTCCGCACTGCTGTTTTCAACGCCGCATACCTCTCTCCCCGCCATAGGGTGAGCGGCAATAAACTCCACATCGGGTCTTAACATAGCCTGTATCTTATCCACAATACAGCCCTTTACGCCGGTAACATCGGTTATTACAGCGCCGGATTTTAAATACTGTTGGTATTTATCTATCCATTCGGTAAATATGTGCGGATACAGCGCAAATATCACAAGCTCCGCATTGCCGATAAGCTCTTTATCTACCTTTGTCGTACCGTATGCGATTATGCCCTTTTTAAGCGCAAAATCAACCGAGGACTGTTCCTTTGTTATAGCGTTTACCTTAAAGCCCGCCTTTGTGAGCGCTTCGGCGTAGCTTCCGCCCAAAAGTCCGAGGCCCACAATAAGTATGTTCATTTCTTTTGTTAATTTCATTGTTTTTCTACCTTTATGCCGAGTGTTGAAAGCCTTTCAAAAAAATCGGGAAAGCTTTTTGCCACCGCTTCCGCCCCGTACATGCTTCCGCCCGTAATACTGCAAAGAAGCGAGAGCGCCATTACTATTCTGTGGTCGTTGTGACCGTCAAGCGGTATTTCGGGTCTGTTAAGCGTACACGGATGAACGGTAATCTCGTTTTCCGCAAGCTCTGTGTAACACCCGAATTTTTTAAGCTCCGCCGCCATTGCGGCTCCCCTGTCGCTTTCCTTTATTTTAAGCCTGTGCGTGCCCGTAAGCTTAACGCCGTTGTTCGCCGCGGCCGCCGCCATAAGAACGGGGGCTAAATCGGGGCAGTCCGAAACATCTATTTCCGCAAACCCTCTTACCAGCTTGCCGAAAAGCTTTTTGTAAACCGAATCGCCCTGACAGGTATCCTTATTAAGTCCCGTAACCGCAACATTTCCGCCCATTGAGTTAAGCGCCTCGAAAAAAGCGGCGTTTGAGCAATCGCCCTCAACGCTCAGCTCTCTTGATTTATACACTTGATTTCCTTTAACAAAAAATGTATGCTCGTCCGTTCGGCTTATACGGACGCCGAAGTCCGCAAGCGCCTTTACGGTCATATTTAAGTATGAGCCGCTTTCAAGCGTACCGATTATATCAATCGTACTGTCGCCCTTTAAAAGCGGGAGCGCAAACATAAGTCCCGAAATAAACTGGCTTGAAATATCCCCTCTTACGGAATATTTACCGGGTGACAGCCTGCCGCACACGGTAACGCTGTCCTCACTCTGACTGAATTTTATTCCCTGTGACTCGCAAAGCTCCTTATAGACCGCAAGCGAGCGGCTCAGAAGCCTTTTGGTTCCGTAAAGCGTTATTTCCCTGCCGAACAGCAGACAAATCGGTATCATAAACCTTAAGGTACTGCCCGATTCGTTGCAGAAAAGCCTGTTGCTTTTAATGCCGCCGTCCGGTGACATTCCGCCTATCTTAACGCTGTCTCCGCAAATTTCCGTTGCAGCCCCGAGATTTTCAAGACAGCCGAGAGTTGCCTTTATATCCTCCGAAAAGGCAATGTTGTTTATAACGCTTTGCCCCGACAGAGCGCCACACAAAAGATACCTGTGCGAAACGCTTTTTGAGGGCGGCGCGGCAACCCTGCCGAACGCCTTACCCTTTTCTATTGTTACCGTCATTATTTCTCTCCGTATTCCTTTGCCAAAAAGTCCATTGCCTCGGTATATCCCGCTATACCGTGACCGCATATCGTTTTAACGCAGGCGCTTCTGATATAGCTTATCTGCCTGAAATTCTCACGCCGCGACACATCGGAAATATGTACTTCAACCGTCGGTATAGACACCGCCTTTACCGCATCTAACAAAGCTATGCTTGTGTGGGTATACGCTCCCGGATTTATTACTATACCGTCAAAATTTCCGTAAGCCGCCTGAATTTCATCTACAAGGTCGCCCTCGTGGTTGGACTGAAACAGCTTGACCGTATGTCCGTTTTCGGCGGCGTGCCGCTCTACCGTATCGCACAAGGTCTTAAAGCTTTCTTTTCCGTAAATTCCGGGCTCTCTTATCCCGAGCATATTGATATTAGGTCCGTTAATTACAAGTAATTTCATTCAAAAAAACCTCTTTGATTGCTTTTACATTAAGCTCTAATTCATCTACCGCATTTATCTTTTTGTCCGCCGAGGAGCAATACAAGCCGTATCTCTCATCATATCTTTTCTTTAACATTTCACGGTCGGAGGAAAGCGGTCTGTCAGACGAGGTTACAAGCCTTTCTATCGGTCTGTCGATAAAAACGACAGTTCCGTTTTCCTTTAAAAGACGGATATTTTCACGGTTCAAAACCGCGCCGCCGCCCGTTGCCGTAACAGCGGACTGCTCCGCCGATATTCGCTTTATAATCTCCGATTCAAGCCGTCTGAAGCTTTCTTCGCCGAATCTCGCAAAATAATCGGATATGGGCATATTTATTTCCTTTATTATCTCACTGTCGGTATCAATGAATTTTTTGCCGAGCTCCGCCGCCAACCTCTTGCCTATTGTTGTTTTGCCGCAGCCCGGCATACCTATAAGCACGATATTCTTTTTTTGACTTAAAATACTGCGGTAAATTTCCTCCGTCTTCTCTTCGGAAACGGAAATATCTATAAATTTTTCCGCCGCAAACGCCGCCTGTGCCACAAGCATATAAAGACCGCCGACAGCATTTATTCCCTTTTCACGGGCGCTTACAACAAGTGCGCTTGAAAGCGGATTGTACACGGCATCCGTAACGCTTGAAAGGTCAGGAAAACGCTCGGTATCCACTGCCGCCGCACCGATTGAAGGGTACATTCCGCAGGGCGTGGTGTTAATGATTGCCTGTGCGTCCGAGTGTTTATCGTAAGCCTCACCATATGTAACCGCACCGTCTTTGCCGCTTCGGGAGACCCTGTAAACCTCGGCGGCTCCCAAATTTTCCGCAACGGCATACGCCGTTTTCGATGTGCCGCCCGAGCCTAATATAAGCACCTTTTTCCCCTTTAACGAAACGCCCTGACGGAGTATCAGCGCGCGCATACCCGAAAAATCCGTATTATAGCCGTAAAGTCTGCCGTTTTTATTTACAACGGTATTGACAGCGCCTATCCTTTTCGCCGTATCGCTTATGCTGTAAAGAAACGGAATTACCGCCTGCTTGTACGGAATGGTAACATTGATTGCCTTAAAATCCGCCCTTGTCATAAAATCCGCAAGCCCGTCTTCGGGTATTTCGCAAAGCTCGTATTCATAGTCCGCCAGCTTATTATGTATTATTTTAGAAAAGCTGTGAGTAAGCTTTTTACCTATACAACCGTATTCCATTATTCACCCAACCAATCGGTTCCGAAGCGGCCGCAAAGCATATCGCAAAGCGCTATTGCCGTAATGCTGTCTATTACGACCCTTGCCCTGTGCACAATGCAGGGGTCGTGCCTGCCGCCTGCCGTAAGCGTTACATTTTCATTCTTTATAAAATCCACCGTCTTCTGCGGCTTGTGGATAGTTGGTGTGGGCTTGACGGCACAGCGGAAGATTACGGGCATACCGTTTGTAATACCGCCGTTTATTCCGCCGTTGTTGTTTGTCAGGGTAGCCGTAACGCCGTTTTCGGTGTAAAACGGGTCGTTAGCCTCGCTCCCTGTCATATCCGAAAGCGCAAAACCGCCGCCGAATTCCACGCCCTTTACCGCAGGAACCGCAAATAAAGCACGGGAAAGTATGTTTTCCGCACCGTCAAACCACGGTTCACCTACACCTGACGGAAGCCCCGTAACCGCCGTTTCAAGCACGCCGCCCACGCTGTCTCCTAAAGACTTTGCCTCAAGTATTCTGTCCTTCATTTTTTCGCCTGCCGTGCTGTCAAGAACGGCAAACTCCGCTTTTGAAAGCAGGCTTATATCCGAAGCGTAATCGCCGAAATCACGGTCGCTTACACCAGCAAGCCTTTTTATGTGGGTTCCGATATATATATTCTTCTTTCTGAGCGCCGAAATCGCAATAGCGCCTGCCGCAACTATTCCCGCGGTTATTCTGCCGCTGAAGTGACCGCCGCCCCTGTAATCTTCAAAGCCGTGGTACTTGCAGTAAGCGGTATAATCGGCGTGACCGGGGCGTGCCTTTGAGCGAAGTTCCCCGTAATCGGCGGAGCGTGTATTTTCGTTCGGTATTACAATACAGATAGGTGTGCCTGTGGTCTTTCCGTTAAACACACCGCTTTCGATAACAAAATTGTCCTGCTCCTTTCTCGGCGTTGATATAGCGCCTACGGGACGGCGGAGCGAAAGCTGAGAACGTATAAATTCCTCGTCAACCTCAATACCGGGCGCTAACCCGTCAAGAACGGCGCCGATACCGTTTCCGTGGCTTTCGCCGAAAATAGTAAGTATAACGGAGCTTCCCATACTGTTTTTCATTAAAGCGCACTCCTTATCTGCTTTTCAAATTCGTAAAACGGCATTTCCCTCATTTCGTAGCTGCCCACCTCGGGTACAAAAATTACCGTAATTTTATCGCCCGACATTTTTTTGTCGTGCTTCATTGCGTTTATGATAGCTTCGGCGTCGGTTTCAGTTTTTGTGGGTAAATTAAGCTTTTTAAGCACCGAAATAAGTCTCGGTCTTACGGCATCCGAGCACATCGGTATCATACCGAGCGCAACACACTCGCCGTGATAAAGCTTTTCCATAGCGTTTTCGCTTTCTATCGCATGGGCAAGGGTATGGCCGAAATTAAGTATTTTACGCAGTCCACCCTCTTTTTCGTCCTTTTCCACCACATAACGCTTGATTTTAAGCGAGCCTTCGATAATTTTATCAATATTTGCCGTTATATCGCCGTTTTCGAACAGCTCAAAAAGCTCCTTATCCGATGTAAGCGACATTTTGACCGCCTCGGCAAGACCGTTTGAAATTTGCCTGTCGGGCAGGGTTTTCAGCATATCGGGGTCTATTATTACCGCTTTCGGCGGATAAAAAGCTCCTACAATATTTTTATATCCATAGAAATCGACCGCAACCTTTCCGCCGATTGAGGAGTCAACCTGTGACAGGACGGTTGTGGGTATATTGTAAAAATCAACGCCCCTCATATAGCTTGCCGCAACAAAGCCGGCAAGATCGCCCACCACGCCGCCGCCTACCGCGACAACGCAGTCGCTTCTTGTAAAATCATTCTTCACCATTTCGGAAAGCAGGAGCTTATAGCTGTCAAGGCTTTTGGTTTTTTCGCCCTGCGGCAGCGTTACAATAAACGGAGCCTTACACGCTTGCGCAACGGTTTTTGCATATTCGGGCGGAACGCCGTCATCCGTAACTACAAGCGCCTTGCGGTCAAGCCTTAAGTATCTGTCCGCACGCTTGTGCGCTCCCCGTTCAAGGATTATATCATAGCCGCCTGCTGCGGTTTTAACGGGAATTATCATTCTTCCTCACCCTTTAATACTATTTCCTTTTCAAAGCTGCCCGCAACCCGTACCGTGCTGCATTTGTTTTTCAGCTCCTTAAGCATTTCCCTGCCGTTGTCGCTGTTTATATTGCCCTCGCCCTCGGCATAGAAATAATAGCTCCATATAAGCTCCTTTGTAGGTCTTGATTTAAGAGCGCGCAGGTTAAAGCCGTATTTTCCGATTACCTCAATAGCCTGACCCAAAAGGCCTGCCTCGTTAGGTACGGTAAAAAGAAGAATAAACTGATTGTCGGTTTTGGACGGAGCCTTTGCTGCCTTTGAAAAAACCGCAAACCTTGTGGTGTTGTTTCCGCTTGAATTTATATGCGCCTCAAGCTTTTTAAGGCCGAACTTTTTTGCCGCCTCGTCGCTGCCGATTGCCGCAATATCGTGTCTGCCCGACTCCGCCACCTGCTTTGCCGCAACTGCGGTGTTTACTGCCTCTGTCGGCTTAAAGCCGTGCCGTCTTATATATTCCGCGCACTGACCGAGCGCCTGCGGATGGCTTATTACCTCTTTTACCTCGTCCATAGTTGTACCCTTTACCGCAAGCAGATTTTGCACAACCTCAATATCGTATATCCCGTTTATATAAAGCGAGCCGAAAAATGTCAGATCCATAACCTGACCTACATCGCCGTTATAGCTGTTTTCTATCGGAAGAATAACGCAGTCGCATTCTCCGTTTTCAACCGATTCGTAAGCCGTCTTGAAATCCTTGTGCGCAACGGCGGCGGCGTCCGGAAAAACACGGTTTGCCGCAATATTTGCAAACGCGCCCTCAACACCGCTGTAAGCCACTCTCATTCCCTCAAGCAGTCTGTGCTGATAGGCCTTTGAGACCTCCATATTATTCTGCAAAAAGCTTATGAAATACGGCTTTAACGCCTCATCCTTAACAAGTGCGGAATTGCGCTTTATCACCTCTGCCTCTCTTGCGGAGTCGGTCACACGCACTCCGTTCAGCCTTTTGTACTCTGCCACCAGCCTTACGGCAGACATTCTTTTTTCAAAAAGCTGTGCCATCTGCTTGTCAATATCATTTATTTCAAGTCTTGCTTTTTCAAGGTCTGTCATTTACTTATACTCCTCTATCAGCGCCTTAAATGCCGGCAGTGATTTTTCTATTTGCTCTGTGGATACACAGTAGGATATTCTTACATAGCCGGTACAGCCGAAATCATCCGACGGCACTAACAGCAATTCATATTTTTTTGCTCTTTCGCAAAACGCCGCCGCGTCAGGCTCAGGCGATTTTACAAACAGGTAAAACGCTCCGTCGGGCGGTACTGCCGTATAGCCGTAATCGGTAAGAGCGCCGTACAGCAAGTCTCTGTTCTTTTTGTAGACCGTAAGGTCGGGCGCGGCGTCTACACATTCGCCGACGGTATACTGCAAAAGGCTCGGAGCGCAGACAAATCCGAGCGCCCTGCCCGCTCCGCAGACGGCGGCATACATATCTCCGCTGTTATTTGCCGTACTCGGGATAAAAATGTAGCCTATTCTCTCACCGGGCAGCGACAGCGATTTACTGTAAGAATAGCAAACGACCGTGTTGCCGTAAAACTTCGGTATATAAGGAACTTCCGCTCCGTAGGTAAGCTCACGGTACGGCTCGTCGGAAATTATGTAAATATCCTTTTTGTATTCCGCCTGCTTTTTGTTAAGCAGCTGTGCCAGCTCTTTTATACCGTCAGCCGAAAAGACCGCTCCCGTAGGATTATTGGGCGAATTAATTATTACGGCTCTTGTTTTTTCGGTAATCGCTTTTGCTATTTTGTCAATATCAAGCTGAAAATCAGGCTCGCTTAAAGGCACGCTTACAAGCCTTGCACCCGCATTTTCCGTAAAGACCTTATATTCGGGGAAAAACGGAGACGGAACTATTACCTCATCGCCCGCGACAGTAAGGGCGTTAAGCGTTACGGTAAGCGACGCCGCGGCGCCGCAGGTCATATAAATAAGCTCGGGGTCGGCTTTTACCCCAAATCGTCTTTCAATACTGTCCGCAATGCTTTTGCGCACCCGAAAATCGCCCTGAGCGGATGTATAGCCGTGCAGGGCAACAGGCTCAGTCTCCCTTATCAGGCGTCCCATAGCGTCGGTTACCGCTTTCGGAGTAGGCACACTCGGATTGCCTATACTGAAATCAAACACATTCTCCGCGCCTATCAAGGCTTTTCTTTGCTTGCCGTACTCGAACAGCTCCCTGATAACAGAACGCTTTTTACCGAGCTCTATCATTTTTTCGTTCATAAAAGTCACCGTATCTTTCCAAAACAAAGCCCGCAATGCGTTCATAAAATAAGCATGAACGATTGCGGGCTGTCCGTACAATTATTAAAAGCTTTTTAAGCTTTACAGGCGTACAGGCAGTCCGTTATAAAATAATAAAATCGATAAATTGAATAACCGAACATTCTGTCCACCCTCATTTTTTGCTGATTTTCTTTATTTTACATTATTTTTTCCGCTTTGTCAAGGGAATAAATAAAATTTCTTTAATAATTTAAAGCTTTAAACAGTTAAAATCTTATTCAACCGCAAGCTCCTTGATAGAACGCATCTGATAATCCACATTTTTAAGCAGCTCGGGATTTTTAAGCGCAACGGCGGCGCCCTTTACCACGCTGTGCGACGGGTCTTCAAGCTGATGAACCTCTATTCCGAGATAGTCCTTAAGCTTTTCGGCAAAGCCCGAAAGCTGTGAGCCGCCGCCCGTAAGGTTTAAACCGTCCTCGGTTATATCCGCCACAAGGTCGGGGTCGGTGCGGTTTAAAACCTGTCTTATTGCGTTGCAGATAACATCAACCGTGTCAATTATTGCGTCGTAAACCTCGCCCGAAGAGATTTCAAAGCTTTCGGGGAGTCCCGAAAAGACATTTCTGCCCTTTGCCACAATGGCAACCTCTATATCCCTTTTAACCGCGGCGCCCACCTTAATTTTAATCATTTCGGCGGTAAGCGGTCCTATTTCCACATTATATTCCTTACGGACATACCGTATTATCTGATTGTCAAGGTCGTTTGAGGCGGTTTTAAACGATTCACAGACCGCAATTCCGCCCATTGAAATAACGGCAATATCGGTAGTACCCGCTCCTACATCGACAATAAGACTGCCCCTCGGCTTCGAAAAATCAAGTCCCAGTCCGAACGCCACCGCAAGCGGACCCTCAATTACCGAAACATTGCGGCCTCCGGCAGACTCCATAACATTAGAAAGCGAATGATGCTGAAGCTCGGTAAGACCCGCAGGCAGAGTCGCCATTATTCTCGGTCTTAATATCTTATTGCCGAATGCCTGCTGCATATAGTTTTTAAGCATTATCTCGGCAATATCGTAATCAGAAATAACGCCGTGCTCTATCGGGAAAACACATTCGAGACTGTCAGGCGTTCTTCCTATTGTTTGCTTTGCCTTTTCGCCGAAATAGACAGGCTCCCATGTCTCGCTGTCCACCGTTACGACATTCGGCAGCTCAAGAACCACTTTTGAGCTTGAAAATATTACGGTTTTTGAAGATCCTAAATCTATACCAATATCAGTTGCCATGATTTTCCTCGCTTTTTTTCTTTTTATCTTTCATTTCGGTTCGTAAAGCCGCGGCACAGTATACTCTGTCCGCTCCCGCGCGCAGAAGTATTCCGGCACATTCGTCAAGCGTAGCTCCGCTTGTCATAATATCGTCAACAATCAAAACCGTGCGGCTTTTGACGGGTTTTATCGCTTTATATTTTCCTTTTACATTCTGAAAGCGTTTTTTAATATCATTTATTTTATGCTGTGAGTGATTTCTGCCGGAGCACGCAAGTAAATCGCAATACGGAACACCGATAATGCCCGAAATTTTCTGCGCCAGCACCTTGCTTTGGTTAAAGCCTCTTTTACGCAGCTGTGCTTTATGCATAGGCACGCAGGTGATGCAGTCGAACCTTACATTTCTGTATTCGTTTTTAACGCAAAGCGCCATTTGCTCCGCCAAAAAGTCGGCGGCGGTAAACTTTCTGTGAAATTTAAAGGCATATGTAATATTCTGCGCTATACCGTCGTTCACAAAAGGAGCTATGCACCCGTCAAAGATGTAAATTCTGTATTTGCAGACGCATTTATCTTTAGTAAGTCCGCACTTTTTACATCTTTTAAGCGGATCTATCGGCTTTAGCATTTCGGAGCAATAGTCACACAGAAATTCACCGTCATCCGTTATTTCGCCGCACGAAACGCACCTTGTCGGCTGAAATGCGTCTATGACGGTTTTAATAAGCTGTTTCATTAAAGCCGTCTTCCTTCAAAAATTGCTTAAGCATAGTATAACGGAGCGTTTTTTTATTGTTTGCCGCCATTTGAAGCCATATTTCCTCATTTCCCACCGCAACAAGCAGCTTTTTCGCACGGGTAACGGCAGTATAAAGCAGATTTCTGTATTTAAGCTTTGCGGGCACATCAAAGAGCGGCAGGACAACACAATCGTACTCACTGCCCTGACTTTTATGCACCGTTACTGCGTAAGCCAGCTCCAGCTGTCCTATTTCTTCGTTATAATATGTAACTACCCTGTCGTCATACCTGACCTTAAGTATTCCGCCTCTTACATCTATATCGCAAATAAAACCTACATCGCCGTTAAATACGCCCGTGCCGTATTCACCGTTATCACGCTTATACTGTATATCATAGTTGTTCTTTATCTGCATAACCTTATCGCCCACACGGAAATAAATGCCCTTATAGCTTAATTGCGGCATATTGTGAGTTTTGGGATTTACAGAGCTTTGAAGCAGATTGTTAAGATTAACAGTTCCCGTACTAAGCATTCTTGACGGACACAAAACCTGAATATCCCCGATAGGGTCAAAGCCGTATGCGGCAGGAAGTCTGTCCTTTACAAGCTCAAGCACGGTATTGCAGACAGAGGCGCTGTCATATCTTTTAAGGAAGAAGCAATCCGAATCCTTTTTGGAAAAATCAGGGCTTTCACCGTTAATAATAGCGTGAGCGTTTGTTATTATTTTGCTTTGGCTTGCCTGTCTGAACACCTTTTTAAGCCTTATGGACGGAAAAAGCTCCGAGGAAAGTATATCGTTAAGCACATTGCCCGCGCCTATCGACGGAAGCTGATCCGAATCCCCCACCAGAATAATACGGCAGGAAAGCCTTAACGCCTTTAAGAGATTATCAAACAGCACCGCGTCTATCATAGATGCCTCGTCAATTATAATTACCTCACAGGAAAGCGGATTTTTTTCGTTGCGCGCAAACTGCGGCTTGTCCTCGTTTGTCCACTCAACCTCTAAAAGGCGGTGTATTGTTTTTGCCTCTTTGCCCGTAAGCTCGGTCATTCGCTTTGCCGCTCTGCCAGTGGGCGCCGCAAGCTCTATATCAAGCTCTCTGTTTTCAAAAAGCTTTATTATTGCGTTAAGCGTGGTGGTTTTGCCCGTACCCGGTCCGCCCGTAAGAATGAGTATACCGCTTTCAAACGCTTCGAATATTGCCTGACGCTGTAAATCCTCAAACACTATTCCGAGCCTTCGCTCCACATTTTCTATTTCAAG